>Ga0155495_1166_pt1 | contig 53928 bp, 54 predicted proteins | sample RifCSPhighO2_12_FD_107153 | JGI IMG/M metagenome (GOLD analysis project Ga0155495, IMG submission 107153) | Burkholderiales bacterium RIFCSPHIGHO2_12_FULL_69_20
TGGCGCGCTACAACCTGCCGCTGGTGGGCATCAACCAGGGCCGGCTGGGCTTCATCACCGATGTGCCCATCGGCCACTACCGAGACGCGCTGGCGCCGATGATCGCCGGCGACTACGAAGAAGACTTCCGCGCGATGCTCGAAGGCGAGGTCTGGCGCGACGGTGACTGCATCTTCGAAGGCCTGTCGCTGAACGACGTGGTGGTCAGCCGAGGCGCCACCGCCAGCATGGTCGAGTTGCGCATCGACATCGGCGACGAGTTCGTCGCCAACATGCGTGCCGACGGGCTGATCGTGGCCTCGCCCACCGGCTCCACCGCCTATGCCTTGTCGGCCGGCGGGCCGATCCTGCACCCCAGCATCGCCGGCTGGGTGGTGGTGCCGATCGCCTCGCACACGCTGAGCAACCGGCCCATCGTGCTGCCCGACGCCGGGCCGATCCGCATCACCGTGGTGGCCGGGCGCGACGCCTCGGCCAACTTCGACATGCAGGGGCTGGCCAGCCTGCTGCACGGCGACCAGGTGCGGGTGCAGCGCTCGGCGCACAAGGTGCGCTTTCTGCATCCGCGTGGCTGGAGCTACTTCGCCACGCTGCGCAGAAAACTACGCTGGTACGAAGGCGTGGTCTGACCATGTTGCGTCGTCTGGCCCTGCGTGACTTCGTCATCGTGCCCGCCCTGGAGCTGGAGTTCCACGCCGGCTTCTCGGTGCTGACCGGCGAAACCGGCGCGGGCAAATCGATCCTGGTCGATGCGCTGCAACTGGCGCTGGGCAGCCGCGGCGACGTGGGCGTGGTGCGCGAAGGTGCTGCACGCGCCGAGGTCAGCGCCGAGTTCGACGCCCCGGCCTCGCTGGCGGGCTGGCTGGATGCCGCGGGCTTCGTCGGCGACGAGCCCGGCATGCTGCTGCTGCGCCGCACGGTGGATGCCCAGGGCAAGAGCCGCGCCTGGATCAACGGCAGCCCGGCCACCGTGACGCAGCTGCGCGAGGCCGCCGACCACCTGCTCGACATCCACGGCCAGCATGCCTGGCAGAGCCTCACCCGCGCCGCCGCCACGCGCGAGCTGCTCGATCTGCAGGCCGGCCTCAGCACGATCGAGCTGGTCCGGCGTTTTGCCAAACGCAAGGCCGCCACCGACGCGCTGGCCCACGCGCGCGAACGCGGCGACGAGCTGCTGCGCGAGCGTGAGCGCCTGGCCTGGCAGATCAACGAGGTCGACAAGCTGGCGCCCGGCGACGGCGAATGGGACGAATTGAATGCCGAGCACCAGCGCCTGGCCCATGCGCAGGCGCTGATCGACGCCGCGCGCGCGGCCCTGCAGCAAGTGGCCGATGCCGACGAGGGCAATGCCGAGGCGCTGACCAGCCGCGCGATCGATGCACTGGGCGACGTGGCCGAGCACGATGCCCGCATCGCCACCATCATCGACGCGCTGCAGGGTGCGCTGGCCCAGTTGCAGGACGCGTCGCACTCGCTCAACGCCTACCTCGACCATGCCGATCTCGATCCGCGGCGGCTGGCCGAGCTGGACGATCGGATGTCGGCCTGGGTGGGCCTGGCCCGCCGCTACCGCCGCCCGCCCGCCGATCTGCCCGCGCTGCTGGCGCAATGGCGTGATGAGCTGGCCGCGCTGGACGCGGCCACCGACACCGCCGCGCTGGAAGCGCAGTTGGCCGAGGCCGACGGCCACTACCAGGCCGAGGCCCAGCGCATCGGCACGGCCCGCCGCCAGGCCGCCGGGCCGCTGGCCGCCGCGGTGACGCAGGCGATGCAGGGCCTGGGCATGGCCGGTGGCCGCTTCGACGTGGCGCTGACGCCGCTGGCCACGCCGCAATCGCAGGGGCTGGAGTCGGTCGAGTTCCTCGTCGCCGGCCATGCCGGCAGCACACCCCGGCCGCTGGGCAAGGTGGCCTCGGGCGGCGAGTTGTCGCGGTTGGCGCTGGCGATCGCCGTCACCACGGTGCAGGGCGATCCGGGCGCCGGCGCGGGCACGCTGATCTTCGACGAGGTTGATGCCGGCATCGGCGGCGCGGTGGGCGACACGGTGGGCGCACTGATGAAGCAGCTGGGCCGCCAGCGCCAGGTGCTGGCCGTCACCCACCTGGCCCAGGTGGCCGCCTGCGCTGACCACCACTACCTGGTGCGCAAGTCCACGCAAGCCGATGGCAGCACCGCCAGCAGCGTGGCGCCGGTGGCGGGCGAGGCGCGGGTGGCCGAGGTGGCACGCATGCTGGGCGGCGATCGACTGGGCGGCACCAGCCTGGCCCATGCGCAGGCGATGCTGCAGCAGGCGGTGCTTGCCGTGGCATCACCCGGCGCGGCAGCGCCCTCACCACGCAGGCGCAGCAAGGCATGATCCACGGCGCCACGCCCGCCGATCCGACCGCGCCCGCGGCGGCGCCGGTGCGCGAGCTGGTGCTGATCACCGGCATCTCGGGCTCGGGCAAGTCGGTGGCCCTGCATGCGCTGGAGGACGCCGGCTACTTCTGCGTCGACAACCTGCCGCCCGAACTGCTGCGCGAGTACATGGCGCTGGAGCACCCACGCTACACGCAGAAGGTGGCCATCGCGGTGGATGTGCGCACCGCCCGCTCGCTGCCCGCGCTGGTGCCGCTGATCGACGAGCTGCGCGGCGAGGGCGTGGCCATCCGGCCGCTGTTCCTCGACGCCAGCACCGACACGCTGGTGCGCCGCTTCTCCGAGACACGCCGCCCGCACCCGCTGAGCCAGCCCGAGACCAGCGGTTCGGGCCAGCATGCGCTGATCGAGGCCATCGAGATCGAGCGGCTGATGCTGTCCGAACTGCGCGAGGTGTCGACCATCATCGACACCAGCACGCTGCGACCGGCCGGGCTGCGCGCCCATGTGCGCGACCTGGTGGCCGCGTCCAACGACCGGCTCACGCTGGTGTTCGAGAGCTTCGCCTTCAAGTTCGGCGTGCCGCTGGATGCCGACTATGTGTTCGACGTGCGGGTGCTGCCCAACCCGTACTACATCCGCGAGCTGCGCCCGCTGTCGGGCCGCGACGCGCCGGTGGCCCAGTTCCTGGATGAGCAGCCCGAGGCGCACGAGCTGCTCGACCAGATCGAGGGCTTCATGCGCCGCTGGCTGCCGGCGCTGGCCACTGACCAGCGAGGTTATGTCACCGTGGCCATCGGCTGCACCGGCGGCCAGCACCGCTCCGTTTACATGGTCGAGCAGCTGGGCCGGCGCTTTGCCGACCACGGCGCCACGGTGGTGCGCCACCGCGAACTGGATGCCATCGATTGAGCCATACCGCCGCCTCTGAGCACGACCTCGGCCCGTGGACAGCGTTGCCGCTGTTTCCGCTGCAGTCGGTGCTGTTCCCGGGCGGGCTGCTGCAGCTCAAGGTGTTCGAGGCGCGTTACCTCGACCTGATCAGCCACTGCCTGCGCACACGCACACCGTTCGCGGTGGTGCGCATCCGCCAGGGCGCCGAGGTGCGCGGCGCCGCCAGCCAGAAGACACTGCTCGACGACATCGGCGTGCTGGCCCACCTGCAGGAGGTGGACGCCGAGCAGCCCGGCATCCTGAAGGCGCGCTGCAGGGGCGGCGAACGGGTGCACCTGGGCGCCATGCACCAGCGCCCCAACGGCCTGTGGCTGGCCGAGGCCGGCGCCGGCGAGGCCGATGTCCCCGCGGCCGTGCCGCCCGAACTGGCCGCCACTGCCCAAGCGCTGGCCCGCGCGATCGAATCGCTCGCCGAGCAGGATCAGCACCCGTTCCTGCAGCCGCACCGGCTCGACGATGCCGGCTGGGTGGCCAACCGCTGGTGCGAGATCCTGCCGATCTCCAGCGCCGCCAAGCAGCGGCTGATGGTGCTCGACGAACCGGTGCTGCGGCTCAAACTGGTGCAGGAGTACCTGCAGGGCAAGGGCGTGGTGTAGGGCCCACCCCCGCAGCGCCTGCGGCGCTCCCCTCAAGGGGGCCGCCCCAACGGACCGGCGGAGCCGGCTCCGCGGCGCGCGCTTGGCAAGACCAACCGCCCAGTCAGCTGCTTGCCGTCAACCCGGTGGCAGACCGACCTCCAGCAGACGACGGATCGGCGCGGGCAGCCCCATCGCCAGCGCCTCGGTGCGCGGCACCCAGCGGCCGGCGGGCAGGGCGGCCTCGATGTCGCGGCGCGTGGCGGCGGCCAGCGTGGGGGGCAGCGACCAGAGGGCCGGTTGCAGCGTCCAGTCGAAGTGCGTCAGGGTGTGTTGCACCACCGGCAGTGCACGGCCCTCGCCCGGCCAGTCGGCGGCCAGCGACCACAGTGCGTCCTGGTGGTCGAACTCGGGCAGGCTCCACAAGCCGGCCCACACCCCCGTCTGCGGCCGCTGCACCAGCCACACGCTGTCACGCCAATCCAGCCACAGCAGGGCGTGCGCGCGCGCGCCGCGCTTGAGCTTGCGGGTCTTCACCGGGTAGGCCTCGGGCCGGCCCTGCGCCTTGGCCACGCACAGGCCGCCCAGCGGGCAGGCATCGCAGGCGGGCCGGCGTTGGCTGCACAGCGAGGCGCCCAGGTCCATCAGGCCCTGGGTGTAGGCCTCGATGCCGCCCTCGACAGCCGCCTCGGGCAGCAGCGCCTCGGCCAACGCCCACAGCGCGCGCTCCTGGCGCAATTCGGCCAGGTCGCCGTCGAAGCCCAGCGCCCGGGTCAGCACCCGCTTGACGTTGCCGTCGAGGATGGCGCAGCGCTCGCCAAAGCAGAAGGCAGCAATCGCCGCCGCGGTGGACCGGCCGATGCCCGGCAGCGTGGCCAGCACCACGCTGCTGCGCGGAAACTGCCCGCCGTGATCGGCCATCACCGCCTGCGCACAGCGGTGCAGATTGCGGGCGCGACTGTAATAGCCCAGGCCGCTCCACAGCGCCAGCACCTCGTCCTGGTGCGCGGCGGCCAGCGAGGCCACGTCGGGAAAGCGCTGCAGGAAGCGTGCGTAGTAGCCCAGCACGGTGCTCACCTGCGTCTGCTGCAGCATGATCTCCGACAGCCACACGCGGTACGGGTCGCGGCTGCCCACCCAGGGCAGGTCGTGGCGGCCGTGCTGGCGTTGCCAGGCGATCAGCGCGGGTGCGAGCGGGGAGGTTGGCGCGGGTGCAACGGGCCGCTGTGTGCCGTTCATGCGGCGCCGCGCGCCAGCTCGGCCATCGGCGCGGTCACCAATTGCAGGTGCGGTGCACGGATGCCGGCGCCCGGGGTGGACGATGTCACCGGGCCCGGTGCGCGCGCGGCAGCAGCGCCCGGCTCGGGCGCCGTGGCCGCCAGAATGCGCAGGCCGTCGACCTCGGCCGCCAGGCTGGCGCCCAGGCGCTGGGCCCGCGCCTCGAGCGCTTCAATGCCCTGGATGCTGCGCTCCAGCCCGTCTTCGGCCTGCCGCACGCGGCCATGCGCTTCGCGCCGCTGGGCCAGCGCGTGACGGCGCTCGCGCAGTTGTTCGTCGATCTGGTGGCTCATCGAATGGCCCCAAGTCTCGATGTCGTGGGCCACGCCCTCGAACACCACCCGCAGCCGCGATTGCAGCAGGCGGCAGAAGCGGTCCATGAATTCGGGCTGCGCCAGGCGCCAGCGCTGGGTGAGGCCGACGTAGCGGCTGTAGCCGTCCTGCACGCGGTCGAGCTCACGCTCGAAGCCATCCAGCGCCGGCCGCGGCGGCACCGACAGCGCCAGCCCGCATTCGGCATTCAGCGGCACGATGCTGGCGCGCAGCAGCTGCTCGATCTCGGCCGCCGCCAAGTCGGCCGTGGCCAGTTGGGCCTTCAGCTGCGTGCCCAGCTGCGCAAACGCGCGCGCCGCGCCCAGCTTGAGCAGGCCGGCCTGGCTGCCCTCGCGCATCTGGCGCACCAGGCCGCTCAGGCGGTGGCCCGACAAGCCGGCCAGCAGCGCCTCTTGTTGGCGCGCCAGCACCGCACGCAGCGCCGCCAGGCGCGGCGCGCAGCGCTCGAACTCGGCGGCTTCAGCTTCGAGCCGGCTGCTCAGCAGGCGCAGGCGCGCCGCGCTCTTGCCGCGCAGGCTGCGCAGCTCGAAGCCCTGATCGGCCAGCTCACGCTGGCGGTCGGACAGCCGCCGCAGCGCCAGCTGGTGCAGCGCCAGCACGCCGTCCTCGACCATGCGGCCGATCACCCGGCTGCGCTGCGGCAGCAGTTGCTGCACCAGGGCCTGCTCCAGTGCCGGCAGGCGGCTGGCGGCCAGTGCCGCCTCGTCGCCCTGCACCCGCGCGGCCAGCGCCTGCCGGGCCGACAGCGCAAAAACCCGCCCGGGCTCGACACCCAGCGTGGCTGCGGCGTCGTCGCACTGGCGCTGCACCTGGGCCGCCACCTGCGCCGCATCCAGCAACGGATCGGCCAGCGTGTCGATCTTGTTGAGCACGACGAAGCGTTCGCAGCCGCGATCGCCCAGGTGATCGCGCCACACCGCCAGATCGGACCGGGTGACGCCGGCATCGGCGGCCAGCAAGAACACCGCGGCATGCGCGGTGGGCAGCAGCGACAGCGTCAGCTCGGGCTCGGCACCGATGGCGTTGAGGCCGGGGGTGTCGACCACCACCAGCCCGCGCTGCAGCAAGGGGTGCGGGTAGTTGATCAGCGCATGGCGCCAGGCCGGCACCTCGACCTGATCGTGCGCATCGCGCGGCGGGTTGTCCTCGGGGTGTTCGTCGCTCCAGAAGCCCAGCGCGCGGGCTTCGTCCAGCGGCACCCGCTGCACCCGCATCACTTGCTGCAGCACCTGGGCCATGGCCTCGCCATCACCCACCGGCAGGGCCATCTGCTGCCAGAGATCGGGTTGCTCGCGCAGCGCCAGCACGCTCTGGCCACCGGCGCGTGTGGCGATCGGCAGCAATTGCAGTGACGGCGGCTGCTGCGCATCCCAGGCCAGTTCGACCGGGCACATGGTGGTGCGGCCCGGCGTGGCCGGCAGCACGCGGTGGCCGGTGTCGGCGAAAAACAGTGCGTTGATCAGCTCGGACTTGCCGCGCGAGAACTCGGCGACGAAGGCCAGCACCAGCCGATCGGAGGCCAGCCGTTGCCGCACCGCCGCGCCCAGCGCACGGCCGGGGGCGTCGAGCAGACCACCGTCGGACAGCGCTGTGAGCAGGTGCTCCACGCCACGGTCGAGCCCGCGGCGCCAGGCGGCGAGCGAGTCCATGCGTGCCAGGAGCGAATTCGACATGACGACGGGCCGGCGTGGGTAAAAATCCATCCTAGCGCAGGCCCCGGCGCCTGGTCGTGCCCGAAACAATTGCTGACATGCCGGCCGGACCGGCACCGTGACATCCTCAACGCCGCTGGCAGCCGCCGCAAAAGTAGGTGGACCGCTGGCCCTGCACGATGCGACGGATCGTGCCGCCGCAGCGGCCGCAGGTCTGGCCCTCGCGGCCGTAGACCAGGGCCTCGTCCTGGAAGGCACCACTCACGCCATGCGCGTCCTTGAAGTCGCGCAACGTGCTGCCACCCAGCTCGATGGCGCGCGCCAGTGTCAGCCGCAGCGCCGCCAGCAGGCGCTCGCAGCGCGGGCGGCTGAGCTGCTCGCAGCGGGTGCGGGGGTCGATGCCGGCGCGGAACAGCGCCTCGCTGACGTAGATGTTGCCCGCGCCCACGACGATGTCGCCGGCCAGCAGCGCCGCCTTGATCGGCGTGCGCCGCCCCTGCAGCGCGGCGTGCAGGTGCAACGGCGTGAACGTGGCGTCGAACGGTTCAGCGCCCAGGCGCGACAGCAGCCTGGCCGCCGGGTCCTGCTGCAGTGCGTCGGACCACACCACCGCACCGAAGCGCCGCGGATCGGTCAGCCGCAGCACGCCGCGGCTGGTGTCCAGCTCGAAATGATCGTGCACGCCGGCCATGCCCGGTGCATCGGCCAGGTTCAGCGAACCCGACATGCCCAGGTGCAGCAGCAGGCCGCCCTCGGGCGACGGGTCGTCGGCCGGCCCGGCACCGGCCAGCGGCATCCACAGGTACTTGCCGCGGCGCTGCAGCAGGCCGATGCGGCGGCCGATCAGCTGCTGCGCCGGCACGCCCAGCGGCCAGCGCAGCGGCTTGCCCAGGCGCCCCCCCCGCACCTGGGCGTGCACCAGCCGGTCGGCCAGGCTGGCGCGTGTGACTTCCACCTCAGGCAGTTCGGGCATGGGGAATTATGGTCGCCACCTAGAATCAGACCAGTTTCCAGGAGTCTCCATGACCGGCTTCGCAGCCCGCTTCAGCGGCCCACGGCCCGCCTTGTTCAAGGCGGTCGCGTTGGCCGCGGCCCTCGTCTGCGGTGCCCCCCTGGCCCAGCCGTCCTCGCCCACCGCCGCACCACTGGCAAGCACCGCGGCGGCCACGCCTGCACCGGCCAATTCGTCGCTCGACGCGTTGCTGTTCTACCAGCTGCTGATCGGCGAGCTGGAGCTGAAGGCCGGCCGGGCCGGCAACGCCTTCGAAGTGATCCTCGACGCGGCGAAGCGCCAATCCGACGAAACGCTGTTCCAGCGCGCGGTCGAGATCGCCTTGCAGGCGCGCGCCGGCGAGCAGGCGTTGGCGGCGGCCACCGCCTGGCGCAACGCCAAGCCGCAGTCGGTGGCGCCGCTGCGCTACCAGACCCAGATCCTGCTGGCCCTGAACCGCGCCGACGACGCCGCCGGGCCCTTGGCCGCCTGGATCGCCGCCGCACCCACGATGGAGCGGCCCGGCCTGATCGCCAGTCTGCCGCGGCTGCTGCAGCGCCTGCCCGACCAGCAGCGCGCGCTGGTGCTCAGCGGCAAGCTGCTGACGCCCTACCTCGACGACCCGGGCACCCGCACCGCCGCGCGGGTGGCGCTGGGCCGCGCGCACCTGGCGGCCGGCCTGCCGGTGCAGGCGCTGGGCCTGGCCCGTGCGGCGCAGACCGACGACGCCGCCGCGCCCGGCCCGGTGCTGCTGGCACTCGACCTGCTGCCCGGCACGCCCGACGCCGAAGCGCTGGTCACCGGCTACCTGGCGCGCCCCGATGCCGAGCCCGCGCTGCGGCTGGCCTATGTGCGAACGCTCACGCAGTCGCAGCGTTATGCCGACGCCAGCCGCCAGCTCGAGCGCCTGACGCAAGACCGGCCGCAGTTGCCCGAGCCCTGGTTGACGCTGGGCGCGCTGCGCCTCGAGCTCAAGCAGCCGCGCGAGGCCGAGGCCGCCCTGCTGCGCTATGTGGCGTTGGCCAGCGCGCCCGCACCCGCTGCGCAGACCGGCCTGCCTGCCGCACCGGCAGCACCGGCCGCGTCGGCGGCAGATGACGATGACGACGATGCCCTCAGCCCGCCGTCGGCCGGTGGCCGCGACCTCACCCAGGCCTGGTTGCTGCTGGCCCAGGCGGCCGAGCAGCGCGGCGACATCCAGGCCGCCGAGGCCTGGCTGGCCAAGGTGGACAACCCGCAGCGCCTGCTTGAGGTGCAGGCCCGGCGCGCCGGCTTGTTGGCCCGCCAGGGCCAGCTGCGCGAGGCCCGCGCGCTGATCCAGGCCGTGCCCGAGCGCACCGGCGACGACGCCCGCGCCAAGCTGATGGCCGAGGCGCAGATGCTGCGTGACGTCAAGCGCTGGCAGGAGGCCGCCGAGGTGCTGGCCGCTGCGGTGCAGCGTTTTGCCGATGACACCGACCTGATCTACGAGCAGGCGATGGTGGAAGAGAAGCTCGACCGTCTGCCCGAAATGGAGCGGCTGCTGCGCCAGGTGATCGCGCTCAAGCCCGACCATCCGCATGCGCACAATGCGCTGGGCTATTCGCTGGCCGACCGCGGCCTGCGCCTGCCCGAGGCGCGCGAGCTGATCCAGCGCGCGCTCGCGCTGTCGCCTGGCGACCCCTTCATCACCGACAGCCTGGGCTGGGTTGAGTTTCGCCTGGGCAACCGTGACGAGGCGCTGAGGCTGCTGCGCCAGGCGTACCACGCCCGGCCGGACACCGAGATCGCCGCCCACCTGGGCGAGGTGCTGTGGGCCGCCGGCCAGCACGACGAGGCGCGCAAGGTCTGGCAGGAGGCGCGTGGCAAGGACGCCAGCAACGAGGTGCTGCGTGAGACGCTGGCGCGGCTGAAAGTCGGCCTGTGAGCCTGGCCGTTGGCGGGCTGCGGGCGATCCTGTGGGCCATGGTGCTGACGCTGGGCCTGGCCGGTTGTGCCAGCCTGGCGCCACCGGTTACGGGCGAACTGCTCAGCGGCCGGCTGTCGATCCGGGTCGACGGCCAGCCCGAGCGCTCGGTCAGCGGCGGCTTCGAGTTGAGCGGCACGGCCCGCCAGGGTGGCCTGGTGTTGAGCGGCCCGCTGGGCACCACGGCCCTGCGCGCCCAATGGGCACCGGGCGCGGCGGTGCTGGCCCAGCCCGGCGGCGGTGAAACCCGCTACGCCGATCTCGACGCGCTGGCGCGCGCGTCGCTGGGCGAAGCCATCCCGATGGCCGCGCTGTTCGACTGGCTGCGCGGGCGCGCCTGGACCGGTGCACCGGCCTCGGCCCGCGCCGATGGCGTGCCCGGCTTCGAGCAACTGGGCTGGCAGATCAACCTGCAACGCTGGGACGAAGGTGCGCTCGAAGCCGTGCGCGCCTTGCCGCCGATGATCACCGTGCGCGCACGGGTGGAGCTGCCTTCGTGAGCCCCGCACGGCCGCCAGAAGGGGCTCACTCCCGCTCGGCGGGACGGGCCGCAGGCCCAAGGGTGCACCCATGACCCTGGCCGCGCTGTACGACGTGCCGGCACCGGCCAAGCTCAACCTGTTCCTGCACGTGGTGGGCCGGCGGCCCGATGGCTACCACCTGCTGCAGTCGGTGTTCGTGCTGATCGACTGGTGCGACACCCTGCACTTCGAACGCCGCAGCGATGGCCGCCTGCAGCGCCACGACTTGGGGCCCGCACTGCCCGCCGACGACCTGAGCCTGCGCGCCGCCCGCGCGCTGCAGCAGGCCAGCGGCACCGCGCTGGGTGCCGATCTGTCGGTGATGAAGCGGGTGCCCTGGGGCGCCGGGCTGGGCGGCGGCAGCTCGGACGCGGCCAGCACGCTGCTGGCCCTCAACCGGTTGTGGGGCCTGAACTGGCCGCGCCAGCGGCTGCAGCAGATTGCGCTGCCGCTGGGCGCCGACGTGCCGTTCTTCGTCGGCGGCCACAGCGCCTTCGTCGAAGGCATCGGCGAGCAGCTCACGCCGTTGCCCGAGGGCGCCCTGCCGACGCAGCGCTTCATGGTCGTCAAACCCGCCGCTGCCATCGCCACGGCGTCGATTTTTGGCAGCCCACTCTTGGTTCGCAACACCGAAGCTGTTATAGTCATGAGCTTTCTCGCAGACGCTCAGCGTTCAGGAAAGGCCTCAGACGGGTCGTTTTGGGATTTTGGCCGCAATGATTTGCAGCCCCCGGCCGAAGCCAGCTGCCCCGACGTGACGCAAGTCGCCCGGTGGCTTGAAATCCGCTTCGGCAACAGCCGGATGTCGGGTTCAGGCAGTGCAGTGTTCGCGAGAGTGATTGATGAAGACAACGGCACAGCCGGCCAGCCCTTGGCGACAGATCGGGTGGAGAACCTTCCACCAGGATGGGCAGGCAGAATGTGCCGCAGCCTGGACCACCACCCTCTGATGGGTTGGGCCAGCTGAGACAGTTTCAGGGGTTCGGTGCAAACCGGGTCCTGTGTAGGGGAGTCGCCAAGTTGGTCAAGGCATCGGATTTTGATTCCGACATGCGAGGGTTCGAGTCCTTCCTCCCCTGCCAAATCCATTTCACCCAGTCGCTCATCCCACCCCAGCGGTTTCAGGTCTGACGGAGAACGTACCGTGCTGTTCAACACCGTGCTGTTCACCGGCAACGCCAACCCCGCGCTGGCGCATGAGATGGCCAGGAGCCTGGGCGTCGAGCTGGGCAAGGCCACCGTGGGCCGGTTCTCCGATGGCGAGGTCACCGTCGAGGTGCAGCAGAACGTGCGCGCCCGCGACGTGTTCGTGGTGCAGAGCACCTGCGCACCGACCAACGAGAACCTGATGGAACTGCTGATCATGGTCGATGCGTTGAAGCGAGCCAGTGCACGCCGCATCACCGCCGTGATCCCCTATTACGGCTATGCCCGGCAGGACCGCCGCCCGCGCTCGATGCGCGTGCCGATCAGCGCCAAGGTGGTGGCCAACCTGCTCGAGACCGTGGGCGTCGAGCGCGTGCTGACGATGGACCTGCACGCCGACCAGATCCAGGGTTTCTTCGACATCCCGGTCGACAACATCTACGCGTCGCCCGTGCTGCTGTCCGACCTCAAGAGCAAGGCCTACCCCGATCTGGTGGTGGTCAGCCCCGACGTTGGCGGCGTCGTGCGCGCGCGCGCGCTGGCCAAGCAGATGGGGTGTGATCTGGCCATCATCGACAAACGCCGACCCAAGGCCAACGTGTCGGAAGTGATGCACGTGATCGGCGAAATCGACGGCCGCAACTGCGTGATCATGGACGACATGATCGACACCGCCGGCACGCTGGTCAAAGCCGCCGAGGTGCTCAAGGAGCGTGGCGCCAAGCGCGTATTCGCCTACTGCACGCACCCGATCCTGTCGGGACCGGCGGTTGAACGCATCGCCGGCAGCCAGCTCGACGAGGTGGTGATCACCAACACCATCCCCTTGTCCGACGCCGCCCGGGCCTGCAAGAAGATCCGCCAGCTGTCGGTGGCCTTCCTGTTTGCCGAGACCATCCGCCGCATCTCCGACGGCGAATCGGTCACCTCCCTCTTCGCCGAGCAGAACGCCAACTTCTGACCGGCTCTCACCGGCGCGGGCAGCCTGCTCGCGCCTTCACCCCAGGTGCCTGGTCGCGGGCGCCTCACATGGAGCAACCATGAAATTCACCGCTTTCGAGCGCAATCTGCAGGGGACCGGAGCGAGCCGCCGCCTGCGCATGAGCGGCAAGGTGCCCGGCATCGTCTTCGGCGCCGGCGAGCCTGCCATGATCGAACTCGATCACAACGCGCTGTACTTCGCGCTGAAGAAGGAAGCCTTCCACAGCTCGCTGCTCGAGATGGACCTCGGCGGCGCCACCCAGAAGGTGCTGCTGCGTGACTTCCAGATGCACCCCTGGAAGCAGCAAGTGCTGCACGTCGACTTCCAGCGCGTGGACGAAACCACCCGGCTGCGCAAGAAGGTGCCGCTGCACTTCTCGGGCGAGGAGAGCTCGGTGGCCGTCAAGACCGACAAGTGCCTGGTCGCCCACGTCAAGACCGAGGTCGAGGTCGAGTGCCTGGCCACCCAGCTGCCCGAGTTCATCGCCGTCGACCTGACCGGCCTGGTCAAGGGCCAGTCGCTGCATGTGTCCGATCTGGTGCTGGCCGACGGCATCAAGGTCGTCAAGCATGGCAAGCTGGATCCGGTGATCGTCTCGGCCACCGCGCCGAAGATCGAGGAAGAAGTGGCCCCGGCGGCCGTCGCCGCGGTGCCGGCCAAGAAGGCTGCCAAGAAGAAGTGATGCCGGGCAGCCCCACGGGCTGCTGCACACACCGGAAGCCCCGCCCTGCGGGGCTTTCTGCTTTCTGGGGTGCTGGTTTGCACCCGCGGTCAGCGGGCCGCCTTCCTGATCAGTCGGTCAGCCGTTCGGCCGGCACGTAGGCATGGCCCAGCTGCCGCGCCACCGGCTCGCAGGTGACGTGGCCCAGCGCCACGTTCAGGCCGGCACGCAGGTGGCCATTGGCCCGCAAGGCTTTGCGCCAGCCGTGGTCGGCCAGCGCCAGCGCATGGCCGATGGTGGCGTGGTTCAACGCAAAGGTGGAGGTGCGCGCCACCGCGCCGGGCATGTTGGCCACGCAGTAGTGCACCACGCCGTCGACCACGAAGGTCGGGGCGTCGTGGGTGGTCGCGTGCGAGGTCTCGAAGCAGCCGCCCTGGTCGATGGCAACGTCCACCACCACCGCTCCGGGCTTCATGCGCGAGACCATGCCGCGTGTCACCAGCTTGGGCGCCGCCGCACCGGGGATCAGCACGCCGCCGATCACCAGGTCGGCCGCCAGCACCGCCTCTTCCACGCTCTGGGCATGGCTGAACATGGTGCTGATGCGGTTGCCGAACACCAGGTCGAGTTGGCGCAACCGATCGACGCTCTTGTCGAGCACGGTGACCCGCGCGCCCAGGCCCACGGCCATCTGCAAGGCATTGGTGCCCACCACGCCGCCGCCCAGGATCACCACATGCGCGGGGGCCACGCCCGGCACGCCGCCCAGCAGCACGCCCATGCCGCCGTGGCTCTTCTCCAGGTGCGTGGCGCCGGCCTGCACCGCCATGCGTCCGGCCACCTCGCTCATCGGCGCCAGCAGCGGCAGGCCGCCACCCGGACCGGTGACCGTCTCGTAGGCGATGCACACCGCACCCGACTTGATCAGCGCCGCGGTCTGCACCGGGTCGGGCGCCAGGTGCAGGTAGGTGTAGAGGATCTGGCCCTGACGCAGCCGCGGTATCTCGGCGGGCTGCGGCTCCTTGACCTTGACGATCATCTCGCCGCGCGCAAAGGCCTCGTCGGCATCGGCGGCCAGGCGGGCACCGGCGGCCAGGTACTGCGCGTCGCCCAGGCCGATGGCAATGCCGGCGCCGGCCTGCACCCAGACCTCGTGGCCACGATGCACCAGCTCGCGCACGCTGGCCGGCGTGAGCCCCACGCGGTACTCGTGGTTCTTGATTTCCTTCGGTACGGCGATGCGCATGACGGTCTTCCGCAAAGGGTTGATCGATCATTCTGTAAACAGGTCCCGCTCAACATGAAGTGACATCACTCGAACTATCGCTACAGTAGCCAGCCTGATGAACGCCTTCGACCCCGCCGCGCTGGAATGCCTGGCCGCACTGGCCGATGCCGGCAGCTTCGATCGGGCGGCGCAGCAGCTGGCGATCACCCAGTCGGCGGTGTCGCAGCGCCTGCGCGCGCTCGAGACCAGCCTGGGCCGGCTGCTGGTGGTGCGCTCGCGCCCGCTGCGCCTGACCGAGCCGGGCAAGCTGCTGCTGCGTTACGCCCGGCAGATGCAGGCCATGCGCGCCGACATCGCCCGCGAGATGGGCGCCACGCTGGGCGATGACGAGCGCCTGCCGATCGCCGTGAATGCCGACAGCCTGGCCACCTGGGTGCTGCCGGCGTTGGATGCGGTGGTGCACGCGGGGCTGCAGCAGGGCTTCGGGCTGGAGTTGATCGTCGACGACCAGGACTTCACCCACGAGAGCCTGCGCCAGGGCACGGTGCTGGGTTGCGTCAGCACCGTGGCCGAGGCGCTGCGCGGCTGCAGCGTCACGCCACTGGGCTGCATGCGCTATGTCGCCGTGGCCAGCCCGGGCTTCATCGCCCAGGCGCTGCCGCAAGGCCTGAACCGCGGCAACTTCGCCCGGGTGCCGTGGCTGGTGTTCAACCGCAAGGACGACAACCACGCGGTGTGGGTGGGCCAGGCCTTCGGCGTGAGCGGGCCGCGGCTGGTGGAACGGCATGTGCCCTCGACCGAGGCCCATGTGCGCGCCGCGCTGATGGGCTGGGGCATCGGCGTGATGCCCGAGCAGATGGCCGCGCCCCGTCTGGCGCGCGGCGAGCTGCAGGCACTGCACGCCGAGGTGTTTGTCGACGTGCTGCTGCACTGGCACCAGTGGAAGCTGCAGGCCGCGGCCCCACCCGGCGTGGCGACCAAGGCCACCACGACGGCGATGGACGCCCCGCTGCGCGCCGGTGCCCTCGACCGCGTCGGCCGCGCGCTGGCCGATGGCGCCCGCACCGCGCTGCGCCCGCCGGGATAATCGCCGCCATGATTCGATTGATCGTCGGTCTGGGCAACCCGGGCCCGGAGTACGAACACACACGCCACAACGCCGGCTTCTGGTGGGTGGACGCGGCCGCCCGGCAGCTGGGCGCATCGCTCGCCTTCGACCGCAACTACCACGGCATGGTCGCGCGGGTGAACCGGCCCAACCCCGCCGATGGCCCGGTGTGGCTGCTGCAGCCGATGACCTTCATGAACCTGTCGGGCAAAGCGGTGGCGCCGCTGGCGCGCTTCTTCAAGATCGAACCGGCGCAGATCCTGGTGGTGCACGACGAGCTCGACCTGCTGCCCGGCCAGATGAAGCTCAAGCAGGGCGGCGGCGCGGCCGGCCACAACGGGCTGAAGGACATCCTGGCCCAGTTGGGTTCACCCGACTTCTGGCGATTGCGCATCGGCATCGGCCATCCGGGCGTGCGCGCCGAGGTGGCCAACTTCGTGCTGCGCAAGCCGCCGCTGGACGAGCGCGTGGCCATCAACGGGTGCATCACCGAATCGGTGAAGGCGCTGCCGCTGCTGCTGGACGGCGCGATGGACCGCGCGCTGATGAAGATCCACGCCAAGCCGCCGCGGCCCAAGCCCCCGCGGCCGGCCGAAGCGCCGGCAGCGACGACGACCGCTGCCCCTCCTGCCCCCGCCGCGCCGGCCGCCGACGCCAGCGATTGAGCCTCAACCCAGGAACTGCCATGCCGCCTCGCCGCACGATGGTCTTCGGCCTGCCCGCCGCGAGCGTGGTGGCCCTGCTGCTGTGTGCGACCGGGGCCGACGCGCAGGCGCCGGCCGCCGGGGTGTACCGCTGCGGCAGCAGCTATTCCGACGCGCCCTGCCCGGGCGGCACAGCGGTGTCGGCCGACGATCCCCGAAGCGCTGCCCAGCTGCAGCAGGCCCAGGAGGTGAAGCGCCGCGAGACCGCACTGGCCGACCGCCTGCGCGCCGAGCGCCGCGCCCGGGAGCAAGCCGCGGCAGGCCAGCGCGCGGCGGGCATTGGGCCGATCGCCGCCGACGCCGCCAAACCGGCCGCCAGCAAGCCCCAGCGCAAGACGAAGAAGCTGACCCTCAAGGCCAAGAAATCGGGGCCGAAACCGAAGACCAAGACCGCCCCCGGCGCTTAGCTGGCCAGCGCGCACGGCGGGCGGCCGTCAAGCCGCCAGGCCGGCGATCAGCACGCGGTACTTGGACCACAGCTGGTCCCGGGTTTCAACCTGCTGCGGGTTCACCGGGATGCAGGCCACCGGGCACACCTGCACACACTGCGGCTCGTCGAAGTGGCCGACACATTCGGTGCACTTGCCTGGGTCGATCACGTAGAACTCTTCGCCCATCGAGATCGCTTGGTTGGGGCATTCGGGCTCGCAGACGTCGCAGTTGATGCATTCGTCGGTGATCATCAGCGCCATAGGCCCTCCTGCTCCCCGACGAATACGCCCTCGGCTTGCAGGCCTCGGGCGCGTGCGGCGGGGCAACGCAGGCGTTGCCTGAATCCGCCGCTCGTGTCCGTGATCATCAAGGCCATGGGCTCACTCTTCCGTCGGCGGACGCGCCACGCGCTCCTTCAGCCGTACAAGCACCGAGGGTGCCACGAACTTGGAGACATCACCGCCCAGGGTGGCAATCTCACGCACGAAGGTGCTGCTGACGAACTGGTACTGGTCGGATGGGGTGAGGAACAGCGTCTCGACGTCGGGCATCAGCTGGCGGTTCATGCCGGCCATCTGGAACTCGTACTCGAAGTCGCTCACCGCGCGCAGGCCGCGCACCACCACGTTGCCACCGTTGCCCACCACGAAGTCGCGCAGCAGCCCGCGGAAGGGAATCACCTCGATGTTGCCGTAGGGCCGGGCAATCTCCTGCGCCATGTCCATGCGCTCGTCGACATTGAACATGGTGCGCTTGTGGTGCCCCGCTGCCACCGCCAGGATCAGCTTGTCGAACAGGCGCGACGCCCGGCGCATCAGATCCTCGTGGCCCAGCGTCATCGGGTCGAAGGTGCCGGGGTAGACGGCGGTCATGAACTTGGCGTGGGTCACGGGCGTCTCCTCGGTGTCTCGGGTGGGCGCTTGACCCCGATCAGGTGCTGCGCCGCAGCAAATGATAGTGCACCAAGCCGGCGCGGCCGTGTCGCAAAAGTGCAAATCCGGCAGGCATCTCGGCTGCGGCCAGTGACGCTGGTGATTCCAGGTACAGGCAACCGCCATCGGCCAGCAGCGGCGCGGCTGCCGCCAGCGCGGCCGGCTGCAGGCCGGCGTCGAAGGGCGGATCGATCAGCACCAGGTCGAAGCGGGCGGGTGCGCAGCGGGCCATCCACGCCAGCGCATCGGCCAGCTCGATGCGCAGCGTGGTGGCGTTCAACCGCACCTGGCTGGCGCGCAAACTGGCCACCAGCACCGGATCGCGCTCAAGCAGCAGCACTTCGGCCGCGCCGCGCGAGGCAGCCTCGAAGCCCAGCGCGCCGCTGCCGGCAAAGGCATCCAGCACGCGCCAGCCCGTCAGATCGGTTCCCAGCCAGTTGAACAGCGTCTCGCGCACCCGGTCGGGCGTGGGCCGCAGGCCGGGTCGGTCGGCCACTGGCAGCTTGCTGCGCTTGAGCGTGCCGCCGATCAGCCTCACTTCCCGCGGCGGTCCGCCGCGTGCCGGCGGCTTCACAGCCGCACCGGGATGCCGTGCTGCGCCAGCATCGCCTTGGCCTGGCCGACGGTGAACTCGCCGTAGTGGAAGATGCTGGCGGCCAGCACCGCGTCGGCGCCGCCGATTTGGATGCCTTCGGCCAGGTGCTGCAGCGCGCCCACGCCACCCGAGGCGATCACCGGCACCGGCACGGCGTCGCTGACCGCACGGGTCAGCTCCAGGTCGAAGCCGATCTTGGTGCCGTCGCGGTCCATGCTGGTCAGCAGGATCTCGCCGGCGCCGAACTCGGCCATCTGCCGCGCCCAGGCCACCGCATCCAGGCCCATGTTCTTGCGCCCGCCGTGGCTGTAGACATCCCAGCCCGGGCCGCGCGCGGCCAGGTCGTCGCCGTGGCGGCGCTTGGCGTCGATGGCCACCACGATGCACTGCGCGCCGTATCTGGCCGAAGCTTCCTGGATCACCGGCGGATTGGCGATGGCCGCCGAGTTGAAGCTGACCTTGTCGGCCCCGGCGTTGAGCAGCCGCCGCACGTCGGCCACGGTGCGCACGCCGCCGCCCACGGTCAGCGGGATGAACACCTGCGAGGCCACTGCTTCGATGATGTGCAGGATCAGGTCGCGGCCGTCGCTGGTGGCGGTGATGTCGAGGAAGGTCAGCTCGTCGGCGCCCTGCTCGTTGTAGCGCGCGGCGATCTCCACCGGATCACCGGCATCACGCAGTTCGACGAAGTTGACGCCCTTGACGACACGGCCGCCGGTGACGTCGAGGCAGGGAATGATGCGTTTGGCGAGCATGGCGGCAGGGGTTCGAGGGGACTAGAGATTATCCCTGCCCCTAGACATGGGGGGCGATGGGCGGACGAATTGACGCGTGTCATGCGTATGGTCTGGTTGAGGGCTCTTCCTCCATTCCCCCCAGGAGTTGACCACCATGACGCATTCGCTATCGCTTGTCGCCTTTGGCACCGCAGTCCTGATGGCCGCGCCGGCCCAGGCGCAGCTCACCAACTTCCAAGGCACCTTCGCCGCCGAGGCGGACGGGGCCACCGGCTCCGGCACGCTCGACATGGTCTACGACCCCGTCGGCCACACGCTGAACATCAACGCCACCTGGGCCGGCCTGTCGGGCAATACCAGCAATGCGCACATCCACTGCTGCACGGCGTCGCCCAACACGGGCACCGCGAGCGTGGCGTTGGCCCAAGCAGGCCTGCTGCCCGGGTTCCCGTTGGGCATTCAGAGCGGCAGCTATTCCCGGCTGATCAATCTGAACCAGGCCGACCAGTACAACGCCAGCTTCATCACCGGCAGCGGAGGCACGGTGGCCGGTGCGGAGGAGCGCCTGATCAACAACCTGGCCTCGGGCAATGCCTACTTCAACATCCACACCTCGACCTTCGGCGGTGGCGAGATTCGGGCCTTCGTCACGGTCGTGCCGGAACCCGAAACCTACGCCCTGATGCTGGCTGGCCTGGGCATCGTCGGCTGGGCCGCCCAACGCCGCCGGCAGGCCTGAAACACCGAGGGCGCCTCGCGGCGCCCTCGTGGCTGGCTGGCTGATGTGTGCGGTGCTCAGCCGGCCAGCAACTCGTCGGCCCGCCGCTGCGCGGCGACGAAATCCAGCGCGCCGCTGTAGATCGAGCGGCCGCAGATCACGCCCTCGACGCCTTCGCCCTCGATCGCGCACAGGCGCTCGATGTCGGCGATGTCGGACAGGCCGCCCGAGGCGATCACCGGGATGGTGAGTGCCTGCGCCAATTTCACCGTGGCCTCGATGTTGATGCCGGTGAGCATGCCGTCGCGGCCGATGTCGGTGTAGATCACGCCCTCGACGCCGTAATCCTGGAACTTGCGTGCCAGGTCGACCACCTCGTGGCCGGTGAGCTTGCTCCAGCCGTCGGTGGCCACCTTGCCGTCCTTGGCGTCCAGCCCCACGATGATGTGGCCGCCGAACGCCGTGCAGGCGTCCTTCAGGAAGCCCGGGCTCTTGACCGCCGCGGTGCCGATGATGATGTAGCTGATGCCGTCGTCGAGGTAGCGCTCGATGGTGTCGAGATCGCGGATGCCCCCACCCAGCTGCACCGGGATCTTGTCGCCCACCTCGCGCAGGATGGCCTTGATCGCGGGCTCGTTGACCGGCTTGCCGGCAAAGGCGCCGTTGAGGTCGACCAGGTGCAGGCGGCGCGCGCCGGCGTCCAGCCAGCGGCGCGCCATCGCGGCGGGGTCTTCACCGAAGGTGGTGGAGACGTTCATGTCGCCCTTCTCGAGGCGAACGCAGTGGCCGTCTTTCAGGTCGATGGCAGGGATCAGCAGCATGGCTGGGGCAGCGGCAAGGTGGGGGGTGGGTGGGATCGAGCGAGGCTCAGGGCTTCCAGGCGAGGAAGTTGCGATACAGGGCCAGGCCCTGGTCGGCACTCTTCTCGGGATGGAACTGGGTGGCAAAAATGTTATCCCGCGCCACTGCGCAGGTAAAGCGCTCACCGTACTCGGTGAGGCCCGCGATGTGGCGCGGGTCCGACGGCGCGGCGTAATAACTGTGCACGAAGTAGAACCAGCTGCCGTCGGACACGCCCTGCCAGATCGGATGTGGCATGCCGCCCGGCGCCTGCGCGAAGACCTGGTTCCAGCCCATCTGCGGCACCTTGTAGCGGCTGCCGTCGGGCTGGATGCGGCCTTCGAGCTGGAAGCGCTTCACGCGGCCGGGGATCAGGCCGAGGCCGGGTGTGTCCTGCTCCTCACTGTGGTCGAGCAGCATCTGCATGCCCACGCACACGCCCATCAGCGGCTTGCGCACCGCGGCGTCGAGCACCGCCTCCTTCAGCCCCGAGTCGTGCAGCTCGCGCATGCAGTCGCGCATCGCGCCCTGGCCAGGCAGCACCACCCGCTCGGCGGCCATCACGTCCTCGGGTCGTTGGGTGACGATCACCTCGTAGCCCGAGGCGGCGGCCACATGCATCACCGCCTGCGACACCGAGCGCAGGTTGCCCATGCCGTAGTCGACGACGGCCACTGTCTTTCGCATGGCTACAGGCTGCCCTTGGTGGAGGGGATCACGCCGGCCGAGCGCGCATCAGGCGTCAGCGCCAAACGCAGCGCGCGGCCAAAGGCCTTGAACACCGTCTCGGCCTGGTGGTGGGCGTTGATGCCCTTCAGGTTGTCGATGTGCAGCGTGCACAACGCATGGTTGACGAAACCCTGGAAGAACTCGTAGACCAGCTGCGTGTCGAGGTTGCCGACCATGCCCGAGGTGAACGGGATGTGCTGGTGCAGCCCGGGCCGGCCGGAGAAGTCGACCACCACGCGCGTCAACGCCTCGTCCAGCGGCACGTAGCTGTGGCCGTAGCGGGTGATGCCACGCTTGTCGCCCACCGCCTGCGCCACCGCCATGCCCAGCGTGATGCCGACGTCTTCGACCGTGTGGTGGCCGTCGATGTGCAGATCACCCTGGCACTGGATGTCGATGTCGATCAAGCCGTGGCGCGCCACCTGGTCGAGCATGTGGTCGAAGAAGCCGATGCCGGTGGCGAACACGCCCTGGCCGGTGCCGTCGAGGTTCAGGCGCACGCGGATCTGCGTCTCCTTGGTGTTGCGGCTGACGTCGGCCGTGCGGTCGGAGGTCGGGTCCATGGTCTGGTCTTTCGGGTTCAGAGCGACGCGCGCAGCGCGTCGAGCATGCGGCGATTCTCGTCGGACGCGCCCACCGTGATGCGCAGGCAGTTGGCCAGCAGCGGGTGCAGCGGCGACACGTTCTTGACCAGCACGCCGCGCTGCTTCATGCCAGCAAAGGTGCTGGCGGCATCGGGCACGCGGGTGAGGATCATGTTGGCCTGGCTGGGGTAAGGCAACACACCGGGCAGGTCGCTCAACGCCGCGAACAGGCGCTCGCGTTCGGCGCGGATCGTGGCCGCCTGCTCGGCATACACCGCTGCATGATCCAGCGCGAACAGCGCCGCCTCGGCATTGAGCACGCTGATGTTGTAGGGCGGGCGCAGCTTCTCGACCTCGGTGATCAGCGCGGCGGCGCCCATCAGGTAGCCGATGCGCACGCCGGCCAGGCCGAACTTGCTCATCGTGCGCATCACCAGCAGGTGCGGGTGGCGGCGCAGCCGGTCCATCGAATCGCGCGCGGCAAAGGGTTGGTAGGCCTCGTCCATCACCACCAGGCCGTTGACGTCGCCCATCGCGGCGATGCAGCGCTCGATGGTGGCGTCGCGCCACAGGTTGGCGGTGGGGTTGTTCGGGTACGCCAGGTACAGCAGCGAGGGCCGATGCTCGGCGATGGCGGCCAGCATTGCCGCCTCGTCCAGCTCGAAATCGGCCGTCAGCGGCACGCCGACGAACTTCAGCCCCTGCAACTGCGCCGACATCGCGTACATCACGAAGCCCGGCAACGGCGCCATCACCACCGCGCCGGGCAGATCACAGGCCATGCTGAGCATCGTGATCAGCTCGTCGGAGCCGTTGCCCAGCGTCAGCGCGTTGCCCTCGGGCAGGCCGGCATGGGCGGCCAGCGCGGTGCGCAGGTCGTCCACCCGGCCGGCGGGGTAGCGGTTGATCGCCACGCGGCCCAGGCGCTCACCCAGCGCGTGCTGCAGGGCCGCGCTCAGCGTGAACGGGTTTTCCATCGCGTCGAGCTTGATGAGCCCGGCGCTGGGCTGCACCGCGTAGGCGTGCATGCCCTGGATGTCGCGGCGGATCACGCGCTGGATGCTGTCGTCGAGGCGGGTCATGGTGCGGCCGGGGCTGGCCCGGGGTTGTCGAGGCTGGGGTTGTCGAGCCATTCGGGCCCGGTGATGAACGGGTTGAGGATGCGCACGCCGTCGATCACCTGGTCGTGCTGCAGGTCCTCGGTGAGCAGCGCACAGCAGCCTTGTTGCTGGGCGGCGGCGACCATCAGGGCGTCCCAGTAGTGCACGCCGTAGCGGCTTTCGACGGCCCAGGCCGCTTCCACCGTGGCGTGGTCGACCGACCAAGGCTGCCAGCGCTGGTAGCGGCGCACCTCGGCCCGCACATCGCCGGCCGGCATCGCCGGCTTGAGCTTGCGCGTGGCAACGACATAGAACTCGTTCAGCACCTGAGTGCTCACCCGGCCGCAGCGGCGCAACCAGAGTTCACGCAGCCAGCGACGCGCAGCGGCGTGTTTTTCCAGGTGCGCCCGGTCTTCCGAGTACACCAGCACGTTGGTGTCAACGAAAACGATCGAGGCGCTCGGCATAGAGCTCTTCGCGCTTGGCGTAAGGGGTTCCGTCGGAGCTGAAGCTCAGGTCGCGCTGCAGCCACTCCTGCATCGCCCGCTCGTAAGCGTCGTCGCGGCGCATCTTCTCGGCCAGCATCTCACCCACCAGCCGCGACACGCTGGTATTGCGGCGCGCGGCTTCCATGCGCGCCCAGTCGGCAACGCTGTCTTCCATCGTGACGGTGACGTTCTTCATGATGCAACCCTCACACTGGTTTCGTGTTGCACGATTCTCGTGTTGCACGAACTTCGTGTCAAGCTCAGCGCTTCAGCCGAAACTCCGCCGCCAGCGCATGCGCCTGCAGCCCTTCGCCATAGGCCAGCGTGGCGGCGATCGGCCCCAGCACCTGGGCGCCGGCCTCGCTGACCTCGATCAGGCTGCTGCGCTTCTGGAAGTCGTAGACGCCCAGCGGCGACGAGAAGCGTGCGGTGCCCGAGGTCGGCAGCACGTGGTTGGGGCCGGCGCAGTAGTCGCCCAGGCTCTCGCTGGTGTAGGCACCCAGGAAGATCGCGCCGGCGTGGCGCAGCAGCGGCTCCCAGCGGTGCGGATCGCGGCTGGACACCTCCAGGTGCTCGGGCGCGATGCGGTTGCTGATCGCGCAGGCCTCTTCCATGCTGCGGGTGAGGATCAGCGCTCCGCGCCCGGCCAGTGACTTGGCGATGATCTCGGCACGCGGCATGGTGGGCAGCAGGCGATCGATCTCGCGCTGCACCGCGGCGATGTACCCGGCATCGGGGCACAGCAGGATGCTCTGCGCCAGCTCGTCGTGCTCGGCCTGGCTGAACAGGTCCATCGCCACCCAGTCGGCCGGCGTGCTGCCGTCGGCCAGCACCAGGATCTCGCTGGGGCCGGCGATCATGTCGATGCCCACGCTGCCGAACACCCGCTTCTTGGCGCTGGCCACGTAGGCATTGCCCGGCCCGGTGATCTTGTCGACGCGCGGCACCGTGGCCGTGCCGTAGGCCAGCGCGGCCACCGCCTGCGCGCCACCGATGGTGAAGGCGCGACTGACGCCGGCCACGTGGGCTGCGGCCAGCACCAACTCGTTGCGCTCGCCGCGGGCGGCGGTGGCGGCCGCACCGCTGCCGCCGGTGGCCATGCTGCCGCGCACCGGCGTGGGCACCACCATGATGATCTCCTGCACCCCCGCCACATGCGCCGGCACCGCGTTCATGATCAGGCTGGACGGGTAGGCGGCCTTGCCGCCGGGCACGTAGATGCCCACCCGGTCGAGCGGCGTGACCTTCTGGCCCAGCAACGTGCCGTCCTCGTCGCGGTAGCTCCAGCTCTCGCCGCAGGCCTTCTTCTGCGCCTCGTGGTAGCTGCGTACACGGCGCGTGGCGGCTTGCAGCGCCTCGCGTTGGGCCGCGGGCAGGCCGTCGAAGGCCGCCTTGAAATCGGCCTGCGACAGTTCCAGCGCGGCCATGCTGTCGGCGGCCAGGCCATCGAAGCGCGCGGTGTAGTCGAGCACCGCGGCATCACCGCGCTGCTTCACGTCGGCCAGGATGCCAGCCACGCGCTGCTCGATCGCATCGTCGGTCTCGGCCGACCAGTGCAGCACACGCTGGAACTCGGCTTCGAAACTGGCGGACGTGGTACTGAGGTGGCGGATGTCGACGGCGGGCATGGTGCGGATGACGCGGGTGACGTGGGTGGGAGGATCAGCCCGCGGCGCGGGCCGGGCTGGCCGATTCGCCCGCGGCGCGGGCGAAAGCATCGATCAGCCGACGCAGCGGCTCGCGCTTGAGCTTGAGCGCGGCCTGGTTGACCACCAGCCGCGCGCTGATGTCCATGATGCGTTCCACCTCGACCAGGTGGTTGGCCTTGAGCGTGCTGCCGGTGGACACCAGGTCGACGATGGCATCGGCCAGCCCGGTCAGCGGCGCCAGCTCCATCGAGCCGTAAAGCTTGATCAGGTCGACGTGCACACCCTTGTCGGCAAAGTGCTGGCGCGCGATCTGGGTGTATTTGCTGGCCACGCGGATACGCGAGCCCTGCTTGACGGCGGCGGCGTAGTCGAAGTCGGCGCGGGTGGCCACGCTGATGCGGCAGCGGGCGATCTTCAGATCCACCGGCACGTACAGGCCGCAGCTGGCCAGGTCGTCGCCATGCTCGAGCAAGGTGTCCAGGCCCACCACGCCCAGGTCGGCGCCCCCGTACTCCACGTAGGTGGGCACATCGCTGGGACGCACCAGCACCACCCGCACGCCGGGCAGGCTGGTGCCCAGGATCAGCTTGCGGCTTTTCTCGGGGTCTTCGCTCACCTCGATGCCTGCGGCCGCCAGCAGCGGCAGGCAGTCGTCGAAGATGCGGCCCTTGCTCAGCGCCAGGGTGATGATGTCGGGCATCACTTGAGTCTTTCTATGTCGGCGCCGATGGCGCGCAGCTTGGCTTCCATGCGGTCGTAGCCGCGGTCGAGGTGGTAGATGCGGTCGATCTGCGTCTCGCCCTGCGCCACCAGGCCGGCGATCACCAGGCTGGCCGAGGCGCGCAGGTCGGTGGCCATCACCGTGGCGCCCTGCAACAGCGGCACGCCGGTGACCACGGCCGTGTGGCCATCCACCTCGATGTGCGCACCCAGCCGCACCAGCTCGTTGACATGCATGAAGCGGTTCTCGAAGATCGTCTCGCTGATGCGCGCCGTGCCCTGGGCGATGCAGTCGACGGTCATGAACTGCGCCTGCATGTCGGTCGGAAAGGCCGGGTACTCGCTGGTGCGAAAGCCCACCGCGCGTGGCCGGCCGTCCGAGCGCACGCGTATCCAGGTTTCGCCATCCTGCACACCGTCGGTGATGTTGGCGCCGGCCTCGCGCAGCTTGTCGATCACCGCATCCAGATGGTGGGCATTGGCGCCTTGCAGCGTGACGTCGCCACCGGTGGCGGCCACTGCGCACAGGAAGGTGCCGGCCTCGATGCGATCGGGCACGATGCGGTGCGGCAGCGCCGGCGCGTGCAGCGCGGGCACACCCTGGATGCGGATGCGGCTGCTGCCATGGCCTTCGATGCGCGCGCCCATGCTGATCAGCAGTTCGGCCAGGTCGGGGATCTCGGGCTCCTGGGCGGCGTTCTCCAGCAGCGTCTCGCCGTCGGCCAGCGTGGCGGCCATCAGCAGGTTCTCGGTGCCGGTGACGGTGACCATGTCGGTGGTGATGCGGGCACCGCGCAGCCGCGACGCCTTGGCCACGATGTAGCCGTGGTCGACGGTGATCTCGGCGCCCATCGCCTGCAGGCCCTTGATGTGCTGGTCGACCGGCCGCGAGCCGATGGCACAGCCGCCGGGCAGCGACACCCGCGCCTGGCCGAAGCGCGCCAGCAGCGGGCCCAGCGCCAAAATCGACGCGCGCATGGTCTTGACCAGCTCGTACGGTGCCTCGGGCAGGGGGATGCGCCGCGCGTCCAGCGTCACCGCGTCGGGCTGCTCGGCCGAGCGATCGGCCACCACGCCCATGTTGCGCAGCAGCTTGAGCATGGTGGCCACGTCCTGCAGCTGCGGCACGTTGTGCAGCGTGGTGACGCCGTCGACCAGCAGCGCGGCGCACAGCTCAGGCAGCGCGGCATTCTTGGCACCGGCGATCGGCACCGTGCCATTGAGGCGGCGGCCGCCGCGGATGAGGAGTTTGTCCATGTGACTGGCCTGCGTTTCTGCGAGAGGGCGGCCGCACGCTTAGACAGGCGGCCGGGCGCTGGGACGGGCGCCGAAACGGCCACCCGCAGCATGCCGCCGCGGGGGTGTCAGTGGTGGGGGTGGTGCGGTGCCGCGGACGCCGCACCAGCTTGGTCGGCCCACTCTGCGGGGGTCAGCGTCTTCATCGACAGCGCGTGGATCTGCTCGCGCATTCTATCGCCCAGGGCGGTGTAAACCCGCTGGTGGCGGCGCACCCGCGCCAGGCCCTCGAACTCGGCCGAGACGATGGTGGCGAAAAAATGGCGGCCATCACCTTCAACTTCCAGGTGGTCGCAAGGCAGGCTGGCGGCGATGAAGCCGCGCACGTCGTCGGCAGTGGGATCTGACATGACGGGATTATCTCAGACGCCCCTGCCGCGTCACCGCGGCAGGGGATTCACGGCCGGATCTTGTAGCCGGCCTTCAGCAGCCGCAGCGCGATTGCCGACACCACCACGAAGGCGGTGCCCACCACCCCCAGGCTGATCCATGGCGACACGTCGCTGACGCCGAAGAAGCCGTGCCGGAAGCCGTCGATCATGTAGAAGAACGGATTCAGGTGGCTGGCCTGCAGCCAGAACGGTGGCAATGAATGCATCGAGTAGAAGACGCCGGAGAGAAACGTCATCGGCATGATGATGAAGTTCTGGAACGCCGCCATCTGGTCGAACTTGTCGGCCCACAGCCCGGCGATCAGCCCCAGCGCACCCAGCATGCCCGCGCCCAGCGCGGCAAACACCAGGATCCACAGCGGCTGGGCAAACGACGGCGGCGCAAACCACACGGTGACGATGAACACGCCCGCACCCACCGCCAGCCCGCGCACCACGCTGGCGCCCACGTAGCCGACGAACCAGGCCCAGTGCGACAGCGGCGAGACCAGCAGGAACACCAGGTTGCCGGTGACCTTGCTCTGCACCAGGCTGGACGAGCTGTTGGCAAAGGCGTTCTGCAGCACGCTCATCATCACCAGGCCGGGGATCAGGAAGCTGGTGTAGCCCACGCCCTCGAACACCTGCACCTTGTTCTCGAGCACATGGCCGAAGATCAGCAGGTACATGATGGCCGTGAGCACCGGCGCGGCCACGGTCTGGAAGCCGACGTTCCAGAAGCGCAGGATCTCCTTGCGCAACAGTGTTTGCGCGCCCGCCAGGCGGATGCCGGCCATCATGCGGCCACCGCCGGTGCAGCAACAGGCGCCGCAGAGGGGGCCGCCATCGGCGCGCCACTGCGCATGATCTCGACGAACACGTCCTCCAGGTCGGCGCGGCCGATCTCCAGGTCTTCGATCTTCACGCCGGCCTCGCGCAGCATCGCCAGCTGGCGCTCGACCTCGGCCGCGTCATGCGCCTTCAGCTGCACGATGCGGCCGGTGATGCGCGCCAGCGGGGCCAGCGCGGCCGGCAGCGCCTGGTCGGTCTTGAAGCGCAGCATGGTGCTGGCGGTGGCCGACAGCAGGTTGGCGGTACGGTCCAGCGCCACCAGCTGGCCCTGCTTGAGCATGCCGATGCGGTGGCACAGGGCCTCGGCTTCTTCGAGGTAGTGCGTGGTCAGCAGCACGGTGTGGCCTTCGTGGTTGAGGCGGGCGATGAAGGCCCACAGCGTCTGGCGCAGTTCCACGTCCACCCCCGCGGTGGGCTCGTCGAGCACGATCACCGGCGGGCGGTGCACCAGCGCCTGCGCCACCAGCACCCGGCGCTTCATGCCGCCCGAGAGCTGGCGCATGTTGGCATCGGCCTTGTCGGCGAGGCCCAGCTCGGCCAGCAGCTCGTCGATCCAGGCCTCGTTGCGGCGCACGCCGAAGTAGCCGCTCTGGATGCGCAGCGCCTCGCGCACCGAGAAGAACGGGTCGAACACCAGCTCCTGCGGCACGATGCCCAGCGACTTGCGCGCCGCCGCCTCGTCGCGCTGCACGTCGTGGCCCATCACGGTGACGCGCCCGGCGGTGGGCCGGGTGAGGCCGGCGAGGATCGAGATCAACGTCGTCTTGCCGGCGCCGTTGGGCCCCAGCAAGCCGAAGAACTCGCCCTGGGCGATGTCGAACGAAACCCCGGCCAGGGCGCGCAACGTGCCGCGGGCCCCTGTATAGGTCTTTTCTACTTGTTGAAAGCTGACGGCAGGCATAGGGGCGCGATTGTAGGGAGAGCGATCAATGCCTGCTGGCGGGCTTGGTGCTAGATTGCCGCAGGCTTCCGGGCACACCATGCAACCGTTCTCCTCGCAAGACCCTCCGCCTTCAAAACCTTCGGCCAAGGCCACCGCCAAAAAGCCGCGCCGCACCGCCGAGCGCATCCTGGAGGTGACGCTCGACCTGTTCAACCGCTTCGGCGAGCCCAACGTCAGCACCACGCTGATCTCGGCCGAGCTGGGCATCAGCCCGGGCAACCTGTACTACCACTACCCGGCCAAGGACGAGCTGATCAACTCGCTGTTCGACCGCTACGAGCGCGGCCTGAACGACCTGCTGGCCGCCGCCGACAACGTGCGCAACGTCGAGGACGCCTGGCTGTTCTTCCACATGCTGTTCGAGCTGATCTGGCAGTACCGCTTTCTCTACCGCGACCTGAACGACCTGCTCAGCAAGAACCGGCGGCTGGAGACGCATTTCCAGTTCGTGCTGAAGAACAAGTCGCGCGCGGTGGCCCAGGTGCTGGACGGCCTGACGCGCGGCAGCACGCTGCGCATCGACCGCCGCGAGAGCGAGCCGGTGTCCAGCGCGATGGTGGTGGTGCTGACCTACTGGCTCAGCTACGAGTACGTGCGCGATCCGCGCCGTGCGCTCGAGCCCGAAAGCGCCGCCGCGGCGCTGTCGCGCGGCGCCTACCATGTGCTGAGCCTGCTGATGCCCTACCTCGATGCGCCCTCGCGCGAGCACCTGTTCCAGATCGCTGGCGCCTACCGCAGCGGCGATTGATCACCCGCCCGACCCCGACCCCAGAACACAACACACAACGGAGACCGACATGGCCAAGTGGACCGCCTTTCCCTACGACGACACCGACTACAGCCAGGACACCGCGTCCCTCAAAAAGCACTGGGCGCGCCTGCATGCCGGCGACGCCGAGCCGTTGCCCAAGGAGGCCGCGGTGCTGGCCGCGTGGGCGCTGTTCCATGCCGGCGAGTTCCAGAAGGCGCACGACGCCGGGCTGAAAGCCGGTGGCGCCGGCATCACCGTGGCCAACAAGGCCCAGGCCATCTATGCCACCTACCTGGAAAAGAGCGAGAAGACCCGGCTCGCGATGTTCCAGGAGGTGGCCGCACGCGCCGAGGCGCAGGCCGCCGAAGACCCCAAGAACGCCAACGCCCACTACTGGATGGCCTATGCGCTGGGCCGCTACAGCCAGGGCATCAGCGTGGCCAAGGCGCTTGCCCAGGGCCTGGGCAGCAAGGTCAAGCACGCACTGGAGACCACCATCCAGCTGCAACCCAAGCATGCCGATGCCCACATCGCGCTGGGCGCCTTCCATGCCGAGGTGATCGACAAGGTGGGCAAGCTGCTGGGCCGCACGCAGGGCGCGGATGCCGCCACCGGGCTGAAGCTGTACCAGCAGGCGCTGAAGCTGAACCCCGGTTCGGCGATCGGCATGGTCGAGTACGCCAACGGGCTGGTGATGCTCGAAGGCGACAAGCGCATGAAAGAAGCCGAGAAGCTCTACGCCCAGGCCGCGGCCTGCGAGGCCGTCGATGCGATGGATCGACTGGACATCGAGATGGCCAAGGCCGAGCTCGAAGACTGAGGACCACCGGGCCGGGCGCCCGAGGCGGTCCTCAGCTGAGGACGAGGTTGTCCCGGTGGATCAGCTCGGGCTCGTTGGAAAAACCCAGCAGCCCGGCGATCTGTGACGAGGGCTTGCGCGCGATCATCCGCGCCTCGCCCGATGCGTAGTTGGCCAGGCCGCGGGCGATCTCCACCCCGGCGGCCGAGCGCACCGCGATCACGTCGCCGCGGTGGAAGTCGCCCTCCACCTCGGTCACGCCGATCGGCAGCAGGCTCTTGCCTTCGTCGCGCAGCTTCAGCACCGCGCCGTCGTCGACCACCACCGCGCCGCGCAGTTGCAGGTGGTCGGCCATCCATTGCTTGCGCGCGGCCAGCTTGGGCGTGCCGGCCAGCAGCGCGGTGCCGATGGCCTCGCCGGCGGCCAGGCGCAGCAGCACGTCGGGCTCGCGGCCCCAGGCGATCACCGTGCTGGCACCACTGCCGGCCGCCCGCTTGGCCGCCAGGATCTTGGTCAGCATGCCGCCGCGCCCGATGGCCGAGCCGGCACCGCCGGCCATCAGCTCCAGCGCCGGATCACCCGCGGCAGCCTCGTCGATGAAGCGGGCATCGGGCACCTTGCGTGGATCGGCCGAGTACAGCCCACGCTGGTCGGTCAGGATCACCAGCGCGTCGGCCTCCACCAGGTTGGCCACCAACGCGCCCAGGGTGTCGTTGTCGCCGAACTTGATCTCATCGTTGACCACCGTGTCGTTCTCGTTGATCACCGGGATCACCTGCAGCTGCAGCAGCGTCAGCAGGGTCGAGCGGGCGTTGAGGTAGCGCTCGCGGTCGGCCAGGTCGGCATGCGTGAGCAGCACCTGCGCGCTGCCCATGCCGTGTTGCGACAGCTGCGTCTCGTACATCTGCGCCAGGCCCATCTGGCCCACGGCGGCGGCGGCCTGCAGCTCGTGCAGTTCGGTCGGGCGGGTCTTCCAGCCCAGGCGCTTCATGCCCTCGGCGATGGCGCCACTGCTGACCATCACCACCTCACGCCCCTGGCGTGACAGGGCCGCCAGTTGCCGGCACCAGTTGCCCACCGCATCGGCATCGATGCCGCGGCCCTCGTTGGTCACCAGGCTGGAGCCCACCTTCACCACGATGCGGCGGGCAGACTTCAGCAGCTCAGTCATCGAGCGGGTCCTCCACCCGCGCCGCCGCCGGCTCGGCGTCGAAGCGCGGATCGATCTCGGGCGGCGCCTGCACCTTGTGCGCGGCCACATGCTCGTAGATCGCCTGCACCATGTTGTCCAGCCCCTCGCGCGCCAGCGCCGAGACTTGGAAGTACGGCGCCTTCCAGCGCATGCGCTTGATGAAATCCTTGACCTTGGCCTCGCGCTCGGCGGCTGGCACCATGTCCATCTTGTTCAGCACGAACCAGCGCGGCTTCTCGTAGAGCGACTCGTCGTACTTGCGCAGCTCCTTGATGATGCCCTTGGCCTGCGCCACCGGATCGGCGCCGTCGAACGGCGCCATGTCCACCACGTGCAGCAGCAGCCGGGTGCGCTGCAGATGGCGCAGGAACAAATGGCCCAGGCCGGCGCCATCGGCCGCGCCCTCGATCAGGCCGGGCAGGTCGGCCACCACGAAGCTGCGTTCGGGGCCGGCACGCACCACGCCCAGGTTGGGATGCAGCGTGGTGAACGGATAGTCGGCGATCTTCGGCCGCGCGTTCGAGACCGCGGTGATCAGCGTTGACTTGCCGGCATTGGGCAGGCCCAGCAGGCCCACGTCGGCCAGCACGCGCAGCTCGAGCTTGACCTTCTTCGCCTCGCCCGGCCAGCCCGGCGTCTTCTGGCGCGGTGCCCGGTTGGTGCTGCTCTTGAAGTGCAGGTTGCCGAAGCCACCGTCACCGCCCTTGCACAGCAGCACCTTGACATCGGGCTCGAGCAGTTCGGCCAGCACCTCCTCGGTCTCGAAGTCGCGCACGATGGTGCCCACCGGCAAACGCAGCACGATGTCGTCGGCCGCCGCGCCGTACTGGTCGGAGCCGCGGCCGGCCTCGCCGTTGCGCGCCTCGTGGCGGCGGGCGTAGCGGTAGTCGATCAAGGTGTTGAGGTTGCGGTCGGCCACGGCATAGACGCTGCCGCCCTTGCCGCCGTCACCACCGTTGGGCCCGCCAAAGGGGATGAACTTCTCGCGCCGAAAGCTCATGCAGCCCGCACCGCCATCGCCCGCGGCGATGTCGATGGTGGCTTCGTCGACGAATTTCATGGTGGTTCATCCCTGGGCCGTCGGCCCCAAAAGAACAAAAGCCCCGGCAGGCCGGGGCTTGATCGGGGTGCCGGATGCCGGCGCCCCGCGGGGCCTGCGGTCCGTCGTGAACGTCAGACCGGGGTGACGATGACCAAGTGGCGGTTCAGCGCACCCTTGATCGCAAACGACACCTGGCCGTCGACCAGCGCGAACAGCGTGTGGTCCTTGCCCATGCCGACGTTGTCGCCGGCGTGGAAACGGGTGCCGCGCTGGCGCACGATGATCGAGCCGGCCGGAATGGTCTGGCCGCCGAACACCTTCACGCCCAGCATCTTGGGTTGGGAATCGCGGCCGTTACGGGTTGAGCCGCCGCCCTTTTTCTGTGCCATGGTTCAAATCTCCTGGTGACTGAAGGACGGGGATCAAACGCCGATGGCGCCGATTTCCAGTTCGGTGTAGGTCTGGCGATGGCCGCCATGCTTCATGTAGTGCTTGCGGCGACGCATCTTGAAGATGCGAACCTTGTCATGCTTGCCGTGCGACACCACGGTGGCTTTCACCGTGGCGCCGGCCACCAAGGGAGTCCCGATCGTCAGATCAGCGCCGTTGCCGACAGCCAACACCTGGTCGATCACGATCTCTTGGCCCACGTCCGCAGCTATCTGTTCTACCTTGATCTTTTCGCCGGAAGCAACCTTGAATTGCTTGCCACCGGTTTTTATGAGCGCGTACATAAGTGCCTCTATCTGCCTCTATCGATTAAGAGATGTGCCTTCTCGATGGCGACCCCATCAGTTGCTGGCCGCCACGATCCCGCGGCTAGCGCCGAAAGAACCTGGGATGATAGCAGAGTCCCCGGGTTTACACGCGTCGGCCCATCGCCTGGCGCCAGCCAACCCGGCAGCAGCGCGGGTGATCCCTATAATTTGCAGCTCTCTAGAGACCAGAGCCCCCGTGACCGACCTCCTCACTCCCGCATCGGCCGAAGTCGATCCGATGGCCGCCGACATGCTGCGGGTCGACGAGGTGATCCGCCTGCGCCTGGCCTCCGAGGTGGCGCTGATCAACCAGATCTCGCACTACATCGTCAGCGCCGGCGGCAAGCGCATCCGCCCGCGTCTGGTGCTGCTGTTCGCCCAGGCGCTGGGCTTCGACGGCCCCGAGCAGCACGAACTGGCGGCCACCGTCGAGTTCATCCACACCGCCACGCTGCTGCACGACGACGTGGTCGACGAATCCTCGCTGCGGCGCGGCCGGCAGACGGCCAACGCGCTGTTCGGCAACGCCGCCAGCGTATTGGTGGGCGACTTCCTCTACTCGCGCGCCTTCCAGATGATGGTCAGCGTCAACCGCATGCGGGTGCTCGAGGTGCTGGCCGACGCCACCAACGTGATCGCCGAGGGCGAGGTGCTGCAGTTGATGAACATGCACGACCCCGACCTGGCGGTCGACGACTACCTGCGCGTGATCCGCTACAAGACCGCCAAGCTGTTCGAGGCCAGCGCTCGCCTGGGTGCCGTGCTGGCCGATGCGCCCCTTGCGGTGGAAGAAGCCTGCGCCGACTACGGCCGCTCGCTGGGCACGGCGTTCCAGCTGGTGGACGACCTGCTCGACTACGAAGGAGACACCCAGGCGCTGGGCAAGAACGTCGGCGATGACCTGCGCGAAGGCAAACCCACGCTGCCGCTGCTGGTGGCGATGGCGCGTAGCACCGAGGATGAGCGGCGTCTGATCCGCCACGCCATCGAGCACGGCGAGCCCGACCGGCTCGATGAGATCTTGTCCATCGTGCGCCGCACCGGGGCGCTGGACGCCACCCGCGAGGCCGCGCGCGCCGAAGCCGACAAGGCCCGCAATGCACTTTCGGCACTGCCCGATTCAATGGCGCGAAAGGCTCTGCTAGAATTATGTGCTCGGTCGGTGGAGCGATCCTCCTGAACTGATCGAGACATGAGTCGGCCCCCATTGCTTGCAGTGATTTGCAATGTGTGAGGCCTTCATCGGGGTGTAGCTTAGCCTGGTAGAGCGCTACGTTCGGGACGTAGAGGCCGGAGGTTCGAATCCTCTCACCCCGACCAGAATTTCCTCCCTTGCAGCCATCGCTGCCCACCCAATGGTGGTTGCGCAGTGCGCTGAAGCGAGCATCTTGTGTCGCTGGCGGCCGCCGGCCGCGGCGATCTGGGCCCGAAAGCAGCCGCATCTAGGGGTTACAGTGTGCGTTTTGTCGGTGATCATGCTGTGATCATCGGGATACGCCTCCGTCGAAGCCGCCTTGGAAACACTGGTCGAACCACCGCAGTCCTCCCTCTCCGGCGTGGCGAGGGTGCTGGTGCACGCCGGCAAGCTCAGCAGCAAGGCCGCTGAAGACCTGGCCAAGTCGGCCAAGGACCGCAAGATCAGCTTCATCGGCGCGGTGATCGCCTCGGGCGCGGTGTCGCCCTTCGACCTGGCCCACACGCTGTCGACCGCACTGGCGCTGCCGCTGCTCGATCTGTCGTCGGTCGATTTCGAGCGTCTGCCCAAGGGCATCGTCGATACCAAGCTGGCGGTGCAATACCAACTGGTGATGCTCGGCCGGCGCGGCAACCGGCTGTTCATCGGCGGCGCCGACCCCACCGATCAGGAGGCGGTCGAGCGCATCAAGTTCGCCACGCAACTGGCGCCCGAGTGGGTGATCGTCGAGTACGACAAGTTGGCGCGGCTGATGGAGTCGCAAGGCGCCACCGCCACCGAGACGCTGGAGGCGCTGACCGCCGACGACTTCGAGTTCGACGTCACCGACGATGCCAGCGCGCCCGAGACCAACGAGGTGGTCTCCGAGGTGGAAGACGCGCCGGTGGTGCGCTTCCTGCAGAAGATGCTGATCGACGCGATCAACCTGCGCGCCTCCGACCTGCACTTCGAGCCCTACGAATACAACTACCGCGTGCGCTTCCGCGTCGACGGCGAACTGCGCGAGATCACGCAGCCGCCGATCGCCATCAAGGAAAAGCTCGCCTCGCGCATCAAGGTCATCAGCCGGCTCGACATCGCCGAGAAACGCGTGCCGCAAGACGGCCGCATGAAGATGAAGTTCGGCAGCAAGGCGATCGACTTCCGGGTGTCGACGCTGCCCACGCTGTTCGGCGAAAAGATCGTGATCCGGATCCTCGACCCGTCGTCGGCCAAGGTGGGCATCGAGGCCCTGGGCTACGAAAAGATCGAGAAAGAGCGCCTGATGACCGCCATCGTGCGGCCCTACGGCATGGTGCTGGTCACCGGGCCCACCGGCTCGGGCAAGACGGTGTCGCTCTACACCTGCCTGAACATCCTGAACCAGCCAGGCGTGAACATCTCGACCGTGGAAGACCCGGCCGAAATCAACCTGCCGGGCGTCAACCAGGTCAACGTCAACGACCGCGCCGGCCTCACCTTCTCGGCAGCGCTGAAGTCCTTTTTGCGGCAGGACCCGGACATCATCATGGTCGGCGAGATCCGCGATCTGGAAACTGCCGACATCGCCATCAAGGCCGCGCAGACCGGCCACATGGTGATGAGCACGCTGCACACCAACGACGCGCCGACCACGCTGACGCGGCTGCTCAACATGGGCGTGGCGCCGTTCAACATCGCCTCCAGCGTGATCCTGATCACGGCCCAGCGCCTGGCGCGGCGGCTGTGCGAGAACTGCAAGACGCCGGCCGACTACCCTCGTGAGGCCATGCTGCGTGCCGGTTATGAACCCGAAGACCTCGACGGCGCCTGGAAGCCGTTCCGCGCCGTGGGCTGCTCGGCCTGCAACAGCGGCTACAAGGGCCGCGTGGGCGTCTATCAGGTGATGCCGATCACCGAGGCCATCCAGCGCATCATCCTGACCGAGGGCACGGCGATGGACATTGCCGAGCAGGCCAAGCGCGAGGGCGTGCGCGACCTGCGGCAATCGGGCCTGATCAAGGTGCGCCAGGGCGTGACCACGCTCGAAGAGATCATCGCGGTGACCAACCAGTGAGGCCTCGTTTGCCGGCAAGACCCGCGCGGGCGCCGCACCCGCGGCACCCCCATCCCACACCCGACCGGTGGTGCCGGCGCTGAGCGCGCCGCCCACCCACCCGACCCGGAGCACGCATGGCGACTGCAGCAGCCGCGAGAAGCATCAAGGAACTCGTCTTCGAATGGGAAGGCAAGGACAAGAACGGCAAGATCGTCCGCGGCGAGATCCGCGCCGGCGGCGAAGCTCAGGTCAGCGCCAGCCTGCGCCGCCAGGGCATCCTGCTGACCAAGCTGAAGAAGCGCCGCACCAGCGGAGGCAGTTCGGTCAAGCAGAAGGACATCGCCCTCTTCACGCGCCAGCTCGCCACCATGATGAAGGCCGGCGTGCCGCTGCTGCAGGCCTTCGACATCGTGGGCCGCGGCGCCACCAACCCGCGCCTGACCAAGCTGCTGGGCGACATCCGCGCCGACGTGGAAACCGGCACCAGCCTGTCAGCCGCGTTCCGCAAGCACCCGATGCACTTCGACGCGCTGTACTGCAATCTGGTCGAGGCCGGTGAAGCCGGCGGCATCCTCGAGCAGTTGCTCGACCGCCTGGCCATCTACCAGGAAAAGACGCTGGCGCTGAAGGGCAAGATCAAGTCGGCGCTGATGTACCCGATCGCCGTGCTCACCGTCGCTTTCATCGTGGTGGTGGTGATCATGATCAAGGTGATCCCGGCCTTCAAGGACGTGTTCAGCAGTTTCGGCGCCGACCTGCCCGCGCCCACGCTGCTGGTGATCGCGATGTCGGAGTTCTTCGTCTCGTACTGGCCGGTGATCTTCGGCGTTATGGCCGGCGGCGGCTACATGTTCATGCAGACCTGGAAACGCTCGGTCAAGATGCAGATGGTGATGGACCGGCTGCTGCTGCGCATCCCGATCTTCGGCAACCTGATCAACAAGTCAGTGATCGCGCGCTGGACGCGCACGCTGTCGACGATGTTCGCCGCCGGTGTGCCACTGGTCGAGGCGCTCGATTCGGTGGGCGGTGCCGCGGGCAACGCGGTGTATGCCGAGGCCACGCAGAAGATCCAGCGCGACGTGTCGACCGGCAGCGCGCTCACCACGTCGATGCAGAGCACCGGCGTGTTCCCGAACATGGTGATCCAGATGGCCTCGATCGGCGAGGAATCCGGCTCGCTCGACCACATGCTGGCCAAGGCCGCCGAGTTCTACGAGGAAGAGGTCGACGACATGGTCAAGGGCCTGTCCAGCCTGATGGAGCCGATCATCATCGTGGTGCTGGGCACCATCATCGGCGGCATCGTGGTGGCGATGTACCTGCCCATCTTCAAGATCGGCCAGGTGGTCTGACGTGGGCCTGCCCCCGACAGAGATCCTGCTCTCGCCCTGGTTGCTGGCCGTGCTCGGCCTGGTGGTCGGCAGCTTTCTCAACGTGGTGATCCACCGTTTGCCGCAGCTGCTGGAGCGCGAGTGGCTGGCCGACGCAGCCGGCTACCTGCAAGACAGCGCCACGATGACCCGCGTGCTGGGCGCCCCGCTCGCGCGCACCGACGAGCTGGCGCGCCAGGGTGCGGCACTGGCCGCCGAGGTGGACGCACTGCCGGCGATGAGCCTGTCGCGCCCGCGTTCGCGCTGCCCGCAGTGCGGCCACCAGCTGGCCTGGCACGAGAACATCCCGCTGCTGGGCTGGCTGCGGCTGGGCGGCAAGTGCTCATCCTGCGGTACACGCATCTCGGCGCGTTACCCCATCGTCGAAGTGCTCACCGGCGCGCTGTTTGCCGCCGCCGCCTGGCAGGCCGGCCCCACCGCCGCCGCGGCGGTGTATTGCGTCGCGCTGGCGCTGCTGATCGCTGCCGCCTTCATCGACCTCGACACCACCTTGCTGCCCGACAACCTGACGCTGCCGCTGATCGGCCTCGGTCTGGCGGCGGCTTGGCAGCGTTGGATCCCGGTCTCGCTGGCCGACGCCGCGCTGGGCGCCTTCTTCGGCTACTTCGCGCTGTGGTTCGTGGCGGCCGTCTACAAGCTGGTGCGCGGCGTGCAGGGCATGGCCGAGGGCGACTTCAAGCTGCTGGCCGGCCTGGGCGCACTGCTGGGCTGGCAAGCCCTGCCGACCATCATCCTGCTGTCGTCGGCGGTGGGGGCGGTGGTCGGCATCTTCATGATCGTGGCGCGCGGCCACGGCCGCAACGTGCCGATCCCCTTCGGCCCGTACCTGGCGGGCGGTGGCGTGGCGGCGCTGTTCTTCGGCGCGCAGCTCAACGGGTTGTGGTCGGGGGTTTGACGGTGGCCTCGCAAGGCATCCAGGCGATCGGCTTGACGGGCGGCATCGGCAGCGGCAAGAGCACGGTGGCCGCGCAGCTGGTGGCCTTGGGCGCCACGCTGGTCGACACCGATGCCATCGCCCATGCGCTGACCACGCCGGGCGGTGCGGCCATGCCGGCGCTGCGCCAGCGTTTCGGCGACGACGTGGCCGGGCCCGACGGCGCGCTGGATCGGGCCCGCATGCGCGCCCTGGTGTTTGCCGACCCCGATGCCAAGCGCGCGCTCGAAGCCATCCTGCATCCGATGATCGGCGCCGAGGCCCAGCGCCAGGCCGCCGCGGCGGGCGATGGCGTGGTGGTGTTCGACGTGCCGCTGCTCAGCGAGTCCAGCCACTGGCGCGCACGCTGCCAGCGCATCCTGGTGGTCGACTGCAGCGCCGAGACGCAGGTGCGGCGGGTGATGGCCCGCTCGGGCTGGAGCGCCGAGCAGGTGCAGCGTGTCATTGCACTGCAATCACCCCGTGCGCAGCGCCGCGCGATCGCCGATGCGGTGATCTTCAACGACGGCATCACCCCCGAGACCCTGGCCGACGAAGTGGCGCAGCTGTGGGCGCTGTGGGGTTTGCCGCAGACGATCAGCCAGGCCGTCGAGGGCGCGCCAGGCGCCTGAACGCGGGCGGCCGGCCGGGCCGCTGTGGAACAATCCTCGGGCTGACCGCGGCCCCTGCTGCGGCTGCCTCACGAGGAAGCGCCTTGGTCCTGTACGAGTACCCGTTCAACGAGAGTGTCCGCACCCTGCTGCGGCTCGAGCACCTGTTCGACCGGCTCGGCCAGCTGCTGCCGCGTGATGCCGCGGTGGACCACCACTTTGCGCTGGTGACGATGTTCGAGATCATCGAGGTGGCCTCGCGCTCTGACCTGAAGGCCGACCTGCTCAAGGAACTGGACCGGCACAAGGCGCAGTTCATCGCCTACCGCAGCAACCCGCAGGTGTCGCAGGATGCGCTCGATGGCGTGATCCACCGCATCGACCACGCCTACAACGCGCTGACCCAGCAGGTCGGCAAGGCCGGCCAGTCGCTGGCCGGCAACGAATGGCTGACCAGCGTGCGCAGCCGCATCAGCATCCCCGGCGGCACCTGTGAATTCGACCTGCCGGCCTACTACACCTGGCAGCAGCATGATGCCGCCAGCCGCCGCGCCGACCTGCTGGGCTGGGTGGGCACGCTCGCACCCTGGGCCGAGGCGCTGCAACTGCTGCTGCACCTGGTGCGCGACGCCGGCGTGCCGCACAAGGTGGTCAGCCAGGGCGGGCAGTTCCAGCAAAGCCTGCCGCAGGGCCGCAGCTACCAGCTGCTGCGCATGCGCATTGCCGCCAGCGAGGGCCTGGTGCCCGAGATCACCGGCCACCGGCTGCTGGTGTCGGTGCGGCTGATGCGCCCCGACGCCGAAGGCCGCCTGCGGCTGGCACCGGTGGACGTGCCCTTTGAACTGACCTTGTGCACATGAGCCCGCCCGGCCGCCCGAAGGGCGAATTCCGGAGTGCGCAGCACGGAGGAACCCCAGTGAGCAACCCCGCCTCCGGCACCGAGCCGCGCCGCGTGCCCTGCCCCACCTGCCGCCGGCCGGCGGTGTTTTCACCCGACAACCCCTGGCGGCCGTTCTGCAGCGAACGCTGCCGGGGCGTCGACCTGGGCGCCTGGGCCAACGAGAGCTACCGGGTCGAGGTGGCGCCCGTGCGCGAAGACGACGACACGCTGCCCGACGCGCCCCCTGACCCCCAGCGGACGTGAACCCGCCCCTGCCATCGGCCGGCCGCGGCCCGCGGCGATTCCTGCGCGTCGGCTTGATCCTGCTGGCCACGGGGGCGCTGCTGGCCGGCGCAGCCTGGTGGGCAATCCCGGCGCTGCTGCAGTCGCAACTGCCGCCCCGGCTGGGCCAGGCGCTGGGCCGGCCGGTCAGTCTGCAGGCCGTGACCTTCGAGCCCGGTCGGCTGGCGCTGCGGCTGCAAGGCCTGCAGATCGGCGCCGCGGGCGCGGCGCCCGCCGATCCGCTGCTGCATGTGCAAGGGCTGCTGGTCGATTTCGGCCTGGTCGCCTCGCTGCGCCAGCGCGCGCCGGTGATCGAGGCGCTGGCCATCGACGGCCTCCAGCTGCGGCTGGCGCGCACCGCGCCGGGCCACTACGACATCGACGACCTGATCACCCGGCTGACCACCGCGCCCGGCGAACCGGCCTCCCCCGAGCCGGTGCGGTTTGCGCTGAACAACCTGGCGCTGCGCGATGCACAGATCCGCTTCGACGACCAGCCGGCGGGCCGGGTGCACGAGGTGCAGGCACTGACGCTGACGCTGCCCTTCCTGTCCAGCCTGGCCGACGATGCGGCAACCCCGGCCGAACCGCGCCTGAGCTTCACCGTCAACGGCACGCGCGTGGACACCCGCAAACGCCTGCTGCCGTTCGCCCCCACCCGGTCGGGCGACCTGACGCTGGCCTTTGCCGATCTCGACCTGAAGCCCTGGCTGGGCTACCTGCCCGCCAGCCTGCCGGTGCGGCTGCAGCGCGGGCGGTTGGGAGCCGATCTGACACTGCACGTCGCCCAGGCGCCGCAGGGCGCCCCCACGCTGCAGGTGCAGGGCCGGCTGGCGCTGGACGACCTGGCACTGACCGAGCCCGACGGCACGCCGCTGGCCGCCTGGCGGGCGCTGAAGCTCGAACTGCGCGACCTGCAGCCGCTGCAGCGGCGCGCCAGCCTGGGCACGCTGCGCATCGACGGCGCAGCGCTGCAGCTGAGCCGCGATGCACGCGGCCTGCTGAACCTGCAGCGGCTGCAGCCCGCGGCCGGGCCTGAAGCGCCGCGGCCCGCGGCCAGCGCCTCCACCGCCGACACGGCCAACCCCTGGCAGATCGCGCTGGCCGCGCTGCAGATCGAAGGCGCCCGGGTGGATTGGCACGATGCCACGCTGCGGCCCGCCGCCGGCTACCGGCTCGATGGACTGGGCATCACGCTGCGTGATCTGCAGTGGCCGCTGAAGGCGCCGATGCCGCTGACGGCACAGGCCAGCCTGCATGCCGCAGTGCCCAAGGACCCGGCACCCGGGCGCCCCGCCGCCGCAGCCGGCCAGCTCCGCATCGAAGGCCAGGTCAGCGACCGCGAGGCCACGCTGGCGCTGCGGCTCGACGGGCTGGCGCTGGACGCGCTGGCGCCCTACGCCCGGCAGGCGCTGCGGCCCCGGCTGAGTGGCCGGCTCAGCACCCAGGCGCAACTGCGCTGGGCTGCCGATCCTGCGGTGCTGGCGTTGACGCTGGACAGCGCCACGCTGCAGGGCCTGCAGTTGCGCGACGGCCCGGCCCGCGCCGCGGCGCCGCTGGCCTCGCTGCGACAGCTGCAGTTGTCGGGCGCGACGATCGACCTGCTGGCCCACCGCCTGGCGATCACCAAGCTGCAGATCACCCAGCCCAGCCTGGCCCTGTCGCGCAGCGCCGATGGCCAGTTGAACGTGGCGCAGTGGCTGCCACCCGCGGCGCCGACGGCCAGCCCCAGCCGCCCGGTTGCCACCACAACCCGCCGGGCCGCCACCACCCGGCCGGAGGCCCCCTGGAATCTGGCGCTGCAGGACCTGTCGCTCAGCGGTGGTCGTGTGACCTGGTCGGATGCCACCGTCACCGCGGCGCTGGCCGAGGGCCCCTTGCGCGCCGACATCACCGACCTGAAGCTGCGCCTGCAGGGTCTGGCCTGGCCCGCCAGCCCGCGCGCCCCGCTGCCCCGCCTGCAGCTCACGGCCAGCGTCGGCCTGCCCGCCCCACCGGGAGCCACCCTGGCCACAGCCCCCGACCGTGGCGACATCGACTGGTCGGGCCGCATCGGCCTGGCACCGCTGCAGGCCGACGGCCGGCTGAAGCTGCGCGCGCTGCCGGTGCACCTGGCCATGCCCTATGCCGGCAACGCGATCCAGGCCAGCCTGCGCCATGCAGACCTCAGCCTGGACAGCCAGCTCAAGGCCCGGTCGACGCCCGCGGGCTGGCAAGTGCGCACCGACGGCGACCTGCAGCTCAACGAGGTGATGGTGCAGGCCAAGGGCGCCGCCGAAGCCAGCGGCGATGCGTTGCTGAGCTGGCAGTCACTGTCGCTGCAGGGCCTGGTGCTGGCGCTGGCGCCGCCAGCGCGCCCACGCATCGAGGCGCACGAGCAGGCGCTGAGCGATTTCTACAGCCGTCTGGTGCTCGACGAACGCGGCCACCTCAACCTCGCGGACCTGGCGGCACCACCGCCCGGTGCGGCCTCGGCGCCGCAGGTCGACAGCGTGACCGCCGCGGTGCCCGGCGCGGCAGTCAGCGCGCCGCCGGCCGATACAGCGCCGCCTGACACGCTGCCCATCGACCTGGTGCTGGGCCCCACCCAGCTGCGCAACGGCCGCATCGATTTCAGCGACTACTTCATCAAGCCCAACTACAGCGCCCGCATGACCGAGCTGAACGGGCTGTTCGGCGCCTTCCGCTCGGGCACGCGCGAGATGGCGGCGCTGACGATGCGCGGCCGCGTGGCCGACACCGCGCTGCTCGACATCAGTGGCCAGCTCAACCCCACCGTCCAGCCGCTGGCGCTGGACATCCGCGCCCGCGCCACCGATCTGGAGCTGGCGCCGCTGTCACCCTATGCCGGCAAGTACGCGGGCTATGCCATCGAGCGCGGCAAGCTCAGCATGGACGTGGCCTACAAGATCGAGGCCGACGGCAAGCTCGAGGCCAGCAACCAGGTCATCCTGAGCCAGCTGACCTTCGGCGAACGGGTCGAGTCGCCCAGCGCCACGCAACTGCCGGTGCTGCTGGCCGTCGCCTTGCTGAAAGATCGCAACGGCGTCATCGACATCAACCTGCCGGTCAGCGGCAGCGTCAACGACCCGCAGTTCAGCGTGGGCGGCATCGTCTGGAAGGTGATCCTCAACCTGCTGGGCAAGGCCCTGACGGCGCCGTTCGCGCTGCTGGCCGGCGGCGGCAGCGACGACCTGAGCCAGGTCGGCTTCCAGCCGGGCACGGCCCGCTTCACCGACGCCGGCCGCCAATCGCTGGACAAGGTGGCCAAGGCGCTGGCCAATCGCCCCAGCCTGATGATGACGGTGACCGGCGCGGCCGACACCGTCTCCGAGCGCACGCAAGCCCAGCGCGTGGCCCTGGAGGAACGGCTGCAGGCCGAGCAGCACCGCGAGCAGTTGCGCGCCGCGCCATCGGCCGGCGCGACCACCGCGGCGGCACCGGGCGCCAGCGCGCCGGCCTTGCCGCCGCTGTCGGCCGGCGACCGCACGCGCCTGCTCAAGCGGCTCTACCAGCAGACCACGCTGCCCGACAAGCCGCGCAACACTTTCGGCCTGCTGCGCGACCTGCCACCGGCCGAGATGGAGAACCGGCTGCGCGCGGCGATCCGCGTCACCGACGACACGATGCGCGAGCTGGCGCTGCAGCGCGGCCTGGCGGTGCGCGACGCGCTGATCAGCCAGGGCCTGCCCAGCGAGCGCTTGTTCCTCGCCGCGCCCAAGCTGCGCCTGTCGGGCGAGGACGACGCGGCCTGGCAGCCGCAGGTCACGCTGACGCTGAGCGCGAAGTAGCGGCCCGCTGCACCCGCGGCGCCTCGGTGGACCACGCGGCTGGCCCCCGGGCAAACCCTGAATGTCGACACCCCCCTTGAAACGGCGGGGACGGCCCCTATAATCGGTCTGCTAGCACTCGTTCACCATGAGTGCTAACAAACCAGCCGGCCAAGCCTGGCTCGGTTCAAAGGCATGTGAATGGGTGCCCACTTCTGCGGCACCCCACCGTCAAAGCTGATTCTTTTGAATCCCAAGGAGATACGATGAAACTTCGCCCCCTGCATGATCGCGTGATCGTCAAGCGCCTCGAGCAAGAAACCAAGACCGCTTCGGGCATCGTCATCCCCGACAACGCCGCCGAAAAGCCTGATCAAGGCGAAGTGCTGGCCGTCGGTCCCGGCAAGCGCAACGACAAGGGCGACTTCATCGCCCTGAACTGCAAGGTCGGTGACCGCGTGCTGTTCGGCAAGTACTCGGGCCAGACCGTCAAGGTCGATGGCGACGAGTTGCTCGTCATGCGCGAAGAAGATCTGTTTGCCGTGGTCGAGAAGTAATCCTTCTCCCACCTTCCAGACCACCCCTGAATTGATTCGGAGATATACACATGGCAGCTAAAGACGTCATTTTTGGTTCGGACGCCCGTCACCGCATGGTCGAAGGCGTGAATATCCTGGCCAACGCGGTCAAGGTCACGCTGGGCCCCAAGGGCCGCAACGTCGTGCTCGAGCGCTCGTTCGGCGCCCCCACCGTCACCAAGGACGGTGTGTCGGTGGCCAAGGAAATCGAGCTGAAGGACAAGCTCCAGAACATGGGCGCGCAGATGGTCAAGGAAGTCGCTTCCAAGACCAGCGACCTGGCCGGCGACGGCACCACCACCGCCACCGTGCTGGCCCAGTCGATCGTGCGCGAAGGCATGAAGTTCGTCGCCGCCGGCATGAACCCGATGGACCTGAAGCGCGGCATCGACAAGGCGGTCGTCGCCCTGGTCGCCGAGCTGAAGAAGCAGTCCAAGGCCACCACCACCAGCAAGGAAATCGCCCAGGTCGGCACCATCTCGGCCAACAGCGATGAAGAAGTCGGCACCATCATCGCCCAGGCGATGGACAAGGTCGGCAAGGAAGGCGTCATCACCGTCGAAGACGGCAAGAGCCTGAACAGCGAGCTCGACGTCGTCGAAGGCATGCAGTTCGACCGCGGCTACCTGTCACCCTACTTCATCAACAACCCCGAGAAGCAATCGGCGTTGCTGGACAACCCGTTCGTGCTGCTGTTCGACAAGAAGATCAGCAACATCCGCGACCTGCTGCCCACGCTGGAGCAAGTGGCCAAGGCCGGCCGTCCGCTGCTGATCATTGCCGAAGAAGTTGAAGGCGAAGCCCTGGCGACCCTGGTGGTCAACACCATCCGCGGCATCCTGAAGGTCTGCGCCGTCAAGGCCCCGGGCTTCGGCGACCGCCGCAAGGCCATGCTGGAAGACATCGCCATCCTGACCGGCGGCAAGGTCATCGCCGAAGAAGTCGGCCTGACGCTGGAGAAGGTCACGCTGGCTGACCTGGGCCAGGCCAAGCGCGTCGAGATCGGCAAGGAGAACACCACCATCATCGACGGCAACGGTGCCGCCGGCGACATCGAGGCGCGTGTCAAGCAGATCCGCGTGCAGATCGAGGAAGCCACCAGCGACTACGACCGTGAAAAGCTGCAAGAGCGCGTGGCCAAGCTGGCCGGCGGTGTGGCCGTGATCAAGGTCGGCGCGGCCACCGAAGTCGAGATGAAGGAAAAGAAGGCCCGTGTCGAAGATGCGCTGCACGCCACCCGTGCCGCCGTCGAAGAAGGCATCGTGGCCGGCGGCGGTGTGGCCCTGCTGCGCGCCCGCCAGTCGGCTGGCACCATCAAGGGTGACAACCACGACCAGGACGCCGGCATCAAGATCGTGCTGCGCGCGGTTGAGCAGCCCCTGCGCGAGATCGTCTCGAACGCCGGTGGCGAGCCCAGCGTGGTGATCAACAAGGTACTGGAAGGCCAGGGCACCTACGGCTTCAACGCCGCCAACGACACCTACGGCGACATGATCGAAATGGGCATCCTGGACCCGACCAAGGTGACGCGCACTGCGCTGCAGAACGCGGCCTCGGTGGCCGGCCTGATGCTGACCACTGAGTGCATGGTGGCCGAGTCGCCCAAGGACGAGTCGGCCGGCGGCGGCATGCCCGGTGGCATGGGCGGCATGGGTGGCATGGGCGGCATGGACATGTAAGGTCAACCGGGGCGGCCTGGCCGCCTTGTTGACCGGCGGTGCCGGGCAGCCCCCTTGCGGCGGCCGCCCGACCCGCCCGGTTACTGCTTCACACGCACAGGCCACCTTCGGGTGGCCTGATTGCATTGGGCGGTCCGGCGCGCGGTTTTTTGGCGTCTCTTCCGCGCATCGGCCATGTTGGGGGCGTTGATAATCGCGCCCCATGTCCAACCGGCCGACGCTGCTCGATTTCATCGACGACGAGTTGCTGCGCGCGCCGATGACCATCGACCAGGTCATCGACGTGGTGCAGACGCAGTGGCGCGGGCGGATGCCGGGGCACGGCCGGGCCGACGCCGATCCGGCACGTGTGCTCTACCACCACCGCGGCGAGCTGGTGACCCAGGCGCTGGCGACGCTGCGCACCTCGGCCATGGCCGATCTGCAGGCCGCCACCGCCGAACCGGCGGCGTCGGCGCGGCCCGCTGCCGACGCCGGCGACCTGATGCTGTCGCTGATCGACGAGGACGACGTGGCGGTGGACATCGGCATCGCCCGCTGCACCGAGGCCGTCAAGCTCAAGGCAGAGATCGATCTGCGCGAGCTGCAGACCTACACCTCGGCGCTGGCCAACGACCTCAATGTCTCGCGCGACACCAACCCGTTCCGGCCCGAGCGCTTCGTGCGTGCGCTGTGGGCGGGCGTGCAGACGCTGCCGCTGTCGGCGGCGCTGAAGGCCGCCTTCATGCAGGCGGCGGCCGAGCCGTTGGCCACGGCCTTGCGCCGGTCGTACGCGGCCGCCCGCCAGCGGCTGGAGGATCAGGGCGTCACGCCCGCCAGCTACCGCACCATCGTGGTCAGCGGCAACACCCACTGGGGGGCCAGCCTGTCGCGCTACCAGCCGCCCGACGATCTGCAGCGCCTGCGCAGCAGCATGCCCGCGCCGCTGGATGCGCTGACCCGCACCGCCACGCCGCCCCCGCCGCCGCTGCGGGCGGCGCCCGTCGCCAGCGCCACCCCACCCGGGCCGGCGGCCGGTGGCCCCGACCCGCAACTCATCGAGTTGCTGGCACGCCTGTTCGAGTCCATCCACACCGACTTCAAGCTCGCGCCCGACACGGTGGCCTTGCTGCAGCGGCTGCAGCCCACTGCGTTGCGCGTGGCACTGCGCGATCCTTCGCTGCTGGACCGCTACGACCACGCGCTGTGGCGTTTCATGGACCAGCTGGCGCACGACATCGAGCTCAGCGCCCCGGCGCAGCGCCTGCGCCTGCTGGGCCTGGGCCGCAATCTGGTGGATCACCTGTCGCAGGCCGAAGCCCGCGACAGCCACGGCTTTGCCTGGGCACTCGAGCGCCTGCTGGCGGCGCAGCGCCAGGCGCTGGCACAGGCCGCGCTGGCGGCCGAGGACGACATCCACAAACTGCAGCGCATCCTGCTGGCCGAGGCAACGCCCACCACCCGCACCATGCCGCTGGACATCGGCAACCTCGACACGGTGCCGGCCGACCTGATGACGCAGCCAGCGCCCAGCGCCGATGCCGCGGCGCTGGGCGCCAGTGGCCTGCCGCCCGGCGCCACGCTGCGCGCCTACCTGCAGGGCGAGTGGCGCACGCTGCAGTCGCTGTGGCAGGACGATCACCATGAGCTGACCCTGCTGCGTGAACCCGCCACCGACCGGCGCTGGGCCCTGCACCAGCGCGCGCTGGTGCGGCTGCTCAACGAAGGCCTGGCCCACCGCTACAAAGTGCGCTCGCTGGTGCGGCGCGCGGCCGAGAAGGTCTTGCGTGCGCTCTGATCACCCGCCGGTCGGGTGCGCCCGGCCGGGCTGGCGGCGCCGGGGCCCGCTGCTGATCCTGGCCGGGTGGCTGCTGGTGTCGGCCACGGTCACCCGGGCGCAGCCGCTGGCTGCTGCGCCGACGCCGGTCACCCCGGTGGCCGAAGCCGGCGAGCCCGCGACGAATCCGGCGCGCCCGCGCATCGGCCTGGTGCTTTCGGGCGGCGGTGCGCGCGGGCTGGCCCATGTGGGTGTGCTCAAGGTGCTGGAAGAACTGCAGGTGCCGATCGACGTGATCACCGGCACCTCGATGGGCGCCATCGTCGGCGGGCTGTATGCCAGCGGCATGCGCGCGGCCGAGCTCGAGCGCGAGCTGAAAGCGGTGCGCTGGGACGAGGTGTTCACCAGCCGTGTGGCGCGCCAGCAGCTGTCGCAGCGCCGCAAGGAAGAAGACTTCGAGATCTCGCCACTGATCGAGCTGGGCTGGCGCGATGGTGCGCTGCAGGCGCCGCGCAGTGCCGTCTCCAGCCGCGGGCTCGAATCGCTGCTGCGGCGCTACACGCTGCCGGTGCGCGACATCGAACGCTTCGACCGCCTGCCGATCCCGTTCCGCGCCATCGCCACCGACATGGAAAGCGGCGCCGCGGTGGTGCTGGAACAGGGCGATCTGGCGCTGGCCCTGCGCTCGAGCATGAGCGTGCCGGGCGTGTTCTCGCCCACCGAGCTGAATGGTCGCGTGCTGGGCGACGGCGGCCTGGTCAACAACCTGCCGATCGACGTGGCGCGTGCGCTGGGCGCCGACGTGGTGATCGCCGTCAACATCGGCACCCCGCCCGGCGGGCGCGAGACGCTGTCATCGGCGGTGGGGCTGACCGCCCAGATGATCAACATCCTGACCGAGCAGAACGTGCAGCGCAGCCTGGCCACGCTGAAGCCCGCCGATGTACTGATCGCACCGCCGCTGGGCGTGCTGAGCTCCGGGGATTTTGAGCGTGCGGTCACCTTCTTTGCGCTCGGCGAGGCGGGTGCACGCGGGCGCAGCGACCGGCTGGCCGCGCTGGCCGTGGACGCGCCCCGCTATGCCGCCTGGCGCGCTGCCCACGCCCGCCCGCTGCAGGCCCCGACGCGGCTGGCGGCGGTGCGCATCGAGGGCAGCACCGTCACCAACCCCGATCGCCTGCTGGCGATGCTGGAGACCAAGCCGGGTGAGCGTTTCGAGCCGGCCAAGGCCGAGCGCGATGCGCGCCGGCTGGCCGCCGGCGGCGACTACACCCGCGCCGATTACCAGCTGATGCGCGGCCCCAGGCCCGGCGAGGGCGACGCGCTGGTCTTCGAGCTGGAGGACAAGCCCTGGGGCCCGAACTACCTGCATGCCGGGCTCGACCTCAGCACCGACTTCAGCGGCCGCAGCGCCTTCAACCTCAAGCTCAGCCACAACCGCCACTGGCTCACCCCCAATGGCACCGAGTGGCGCAACCGGTTGCAGATCGGCGAGGTGCCGCGCCTGTTCACCGAGCTCTACCACCCGCTGAACTGGACCGACTCGCGCGCCGACGACTGGTTCGTGGCGGCGCAGGCCAGCCTGGAGCGGCGGCGCGTGCTGGCCTACAGCGCCGATGGCGACGAGCTGGCCGCCTTCAACCGCAACAGCGCCAACGTCGGGCTGGACATCGGCCAGCCCTGGGGCGAGTTCGGCGAGTTGCGCCTGGGCTGGTCGCGGCTGGTGCTGCGCGCCACGCCGCTGCTGGTGTCGGCGGCACTGGGCCCCATCGACACCAGCCGGGTGCGCTGGATCGAGGACGCGGCGCGCGCCCGTGCCGTGGTCGATCAGCTCGACTTCGCGGTCTTTCCGCAATCGGGCTACCGCGGCACGCTGGAGGCCTGGGCGGGCCGGCGCACGGGTGATCTCAGCGGCAGCTTCTACCGTGTGGAAACCGAGGGCACGGTGGTCAAGAGCTTCGGCGTGCACACGCTGGAGCTGCATGCGCTGGCCCAGACCGCCGAGCAGCGCAACGCCGCCGTGGCGCGCTACAGCCTGGGCGGCTTCCACCGCCTGTCGGGTTACCAGAGCGGCCAGCTGCTGGGCAACCACGCGCTGCTGCTGCGCCTGGGCTGGTACCGGCGCCTGAGCCAGACGCCCACGCTGACCCGCGGCTTCTTCGTCGGCGGCACGCTGGAGGCCGGCAACACCTGGGCGCAGCGCAGCCAGGTCTCGCTGCGCGATTTGCGCACCGGCATGAGTGTGTTCCTGGGCGCCGATACCGGCATCGGCCCGCTCTACTTCGGGCTGACCTGGGCGCCTCGCGGGCAGGCCGGGCTGGCCTTGTTCATCGGCCGCCCCTGACCTGACGCCCCTCGCCCGAGGCTTACCTCGGGCGAGGGGCGTCAGCTCGATGGTTGTCAGCTCAGCGAGACAGCACCTCGCGCAGCCGGTCGATCACCCAGGCCGGCTGCTCGTGCACGATCCAGTGGCTGGCGCCCGGGCGCCGGTAGATCTGCACGCCGGGCACCCAGGCCTCCAGGCCGTCCAGCAAGGCGGGCAGCAAGGCATGGTCGGCCTCGCCCCACAGCACGGTGGTGGGCACGCGCACGTTCAACACCGCCGGCGGCAGCACCAGCTGGCGCAGCGCGTCGTCGCCGGGGCCGCTGGGCGGGCGCAGCGGCGTGCCGCGGTAGTAGTTGAGCGCGGGATCGAGCCCACGCTGCCAGACCTCGCGGTACTGCTGGCGCAGGGCTGGCGTCAGCCACTCGGCCGCACCGAAGCGGCTGAGCAGGCCGAACAACCGCGCGAAGTCGTCGGCCGCCAGGCGCTGCGCCGCGTCGGGCTGCACCAGCTCGAGCATGTAGGCGCTGGCCGCCTGCTGCGCCGGGTTGTCGCGCAGCTCACGATGAAAGGTGCCCGGGTGCGGCGCGTTGATGATCACCAGCCGCTTGACCCGCTGCGGCATCAGCGCGGCAAAGGTCCAGGCCAGGCCGCCGCCCCAGTCGTGCGCCACCAGCAGGTCGATGGCCTGCCCGGGCCCGGCAGTGGCGTCGACCATCGCCGACAGGTCGGCCGCCAGGTGCTTGGCGTGGTAGGCCGTTGGATCAGCGGGCGCACTGCTGCCGCCGTAACCACGCAGGTTGGGCGCCACGCAGCGCACCCCCGGCGCCAGGGCGTCCATCACCTCGTCCCAGACGAAGGCCGCCTCGGGAAAGCCGTGCAGGAACAACGCGCGCTGCGGCGCGTCGACCGGGCCGGCCGCGCGGCAGGCCAGCGTCACGCCATGCGGCAGCGGCTGGTCGAACAGGGTGATCGTCATGCAGACTCTCCGGCGGGGTTGGCGGGCGTGGCAGGCGTGGCGGCTGCGGCCGGTGGGCTGGTGGCCTCCGCGGGCACCGTCACTTTGGGCAGCCAGGTGCGCAGCACCAGCGCCGCGTCGCCCAGCCCTTGGCGCGACAGCGCCGAGAACAGCGCCACGCTGATGTCGGCGCTGTCGGTGGCGAGCTCGCCCAGCACCTTCTGCGCGCTGGCCAGCGAGCGCGCGGCCTCGTTGCGGCTCAGCTTGTCGGCCTTGGTCAGCAGCACCAGCAGCCTGACCTCGCCGATGCCCACACGCTGCGAGACAAAGTCCAGCAGCTGCTTGTCCAGCGGGGTGAAGCCATGCCGGCTGTCGACCATCATCACGATGCCGGCCAGCGCATGGCGGTGGGCCAGGTAGTCGGCCATCACCTGCTGCCAGCGCAGCTTGGCGCCGCGCGCCACCGCCGCATAACCGTAGCCCGGCAGGTCGGCCCAGCGGGCATCGGCCGCATCGGCCGGGCCCAGCTCGAACAGGTTGATGTGCTGGGTGCGCCCGGGCGTCTTGGAGGCGAACGCCAGCCGCCGGTGCTGGGCCAGCGTGTTGATGGCGGTCGACTTGCCGGCATTGCTGCGGCCCACGAACGCCACCTCGGGCAGGGTGGGTGGCGGCAGCTGCGTGAGCAGGCTGGCCGTGGTCAGGAATCGGGCGCTTTGCGTCCAGGCCAGGGCCTCGCGCACGGCGGGATCACTGGGGATATCGGAGTCGGTGCTCCGGGCGTTGGCGCTGGTGGTCATGGAGCATTGTAAAATCTGTGGGTTTATCCGAATGGGGTCCCTGACCGGGGGCTCCGCCAGGCACATCGTTCACCCCCTCCAACCGGTCGCCGGCACTGCGCCAGGCCACCGTCCATTCCAAGGTTCCACGACATGAAGTCGCTGCTCGCCCTGTCGCTGTCTGCCCTGATCAGCCTGTCGGCCGTCGCCGCCGAAACCAAGGCCCCGGCCAAGCCCGATCCGGCCAAGGGCCAGGAAAAGGCCCAGGTCTGCGTGGCCTGCCACACCGCCGACGGCAGCCGCGGCCTGGCGGCCAACCCGATCCTGCAGGGCCAGCATGCCGAATACCTGGTCAAGCAGCTGACCGAGTTCAAGGCCGGCAAGCGCGCCAACCCGATCATGAGCGGCATGGCCGCCGCGCTGACCGACGGCGACATGAAGGACATCGCCGCCTTCTACAACGGCAAGAAGGCCGTTGAAGGCGCGGCCAAGAACAAGGATCTGGTGATGTTGGGCGAGAAGATCTACCGCGGCGGCATCATGGCCAAGCAGGTGCCCGCCTGTGCCGGCTGCCACAGCCCCACCGGCGCCGGCATCCCCGCGCAATACCCGCGCCTGGGTGGCCAGCATGGCGACTACACCGAGGCCCAGCTGGTGGCCTTCCGCTCGGGCGCCCGTGCCAACTCGGCGCAGATGTCCGCCATCGCTGCACGCATGAGCGACACCGAAATCAAGGCCGTCAGCGACTACATGGCCGGTTTGCGCTAAGCCAAACCCAGGCCGCTTCGCCTGCTGCCAAGGGCCGGTCGCCGACCGGCCCTTGGCGTTTCTG
>Ga0155495_1199_pt1 | contig 45374 bp, 41 predicted proteins | sample RifCSPhighO2_12_FD_107153 | JGI IMG/M metagenome (GOLD analysis project Ga0155495, IMG submission 107153) | Burkholderiales bacterium RIFCSPHIGHO2_12_FULL_69_20
TGGACACGCCCCAGGTGCTGGCCTTTGCCAACGCCGGCGCACACAACCAGTTCGCCTTCACCACCGCGCCGGCCTATGCGGCGCAAGCGCGGGCCACGCTGCTGGGCGCGCTGCAGTGGCACCGCTACCGCGTGATCGACAACAACCTGGTGCTGGAGCAGCCGCTGGACGGCAGCTCAGCGGTGCTGGTGCGCAACGTGATCGGCTTTCGTGCCGAGTACGGCATCTCGGATGCCGGCGGCTCGACGCTGCAATCCTGGCAGGACGCCGGCGACGCCGGCTGGGGCTCGCTGAGCGCGGCCAGCATCAGCCGGGTGCGCGCTGTGCGCCTGGGGCTGGTGGTGCGCAGCCCGCAGCGCGACAAGCCCGACGCCAGCGGCAACTGCACCGCCTCCAGCGCCAAGCCGCGGCTGTTCGGTGATGAGATCGAACCCGACGTCACCGACTGGCGCTGCTTCCGCTACCGCAGCTCGACCATCGTGGTGCCGCTGCGCAACCTGGTCTGGGGGCAGATGCGATGACCACCCTCGTTTCGACCCCGCGCGCCCGCCAGCGCGGCAGCAGCCTGATCCTGGTGCTGATCCTGCTGACGGTGATGCTGCTGGGCAGCCTGGCGCTGGCGCGCATCACCGAGGTGACCACCCTGGCGGGTGGCAACGCCGCCAGCGGCGACGCCGCGATGCAGGCCTCGGAGGTGGGCGTGAACACCGGCTTTGCCGCGGTGCAGGCGATGGCGGCGGACGACAACGTGATCGGCGGCTGGTACTTCCCGACGATGCAGGCGGTGGACGCCGCGGGCATCCCCACCATCAACTGGGACAGCGCGCCCGAGCTCACCGTGGGCACCTTCCGGGTGCGCTACGCCGTCGACCGGCTGTGCAACCTCACGCCGGTCACCGACGTGCTGCGCCAGTGCCTGGTCAAGCAGGTGCTGCAGACCGAGAGCAACCGCGAAGGCGCCGAGCGACCCGACCCCCCCAACTCGCGCCAGTACCGCGTGACGGTGCGGGTCATCGGCAGCAAGGGCACCCAGGTCTGGACCCAGGCCATGGTCACCAAGGGCAGCTGAGAACCGCGGCACAGGGAAAACACGATGAACAACGCTGTGAAATCCGGCCAGGCCGTGCTGGCGCTGTGCGGCCTGCTGTGGGGTGTGGCCTCGCAGGCCACCAACGTGGCCGAGCTGCCGCTCAAGACCTCGGTGCTGGCCAAGCCGAACGTCGTGTTCGCGCTGGACGAGTCGGGCTCGATGGACGCCGAGGTGATGATCGACGGCACCCACCAGGGCTGGTTCTACGGCAACTACGGCAATGCCACGCTGTACCCGTCGGGCAAGCTGCGCACCGGCGCGGCCAGCTACGACTGGAACATGCTGTACCTGTTCCCCAACGGCACTGGCGCCGGCAATCGCGTCTACGGCGACCCTGCCGCGTCCTACGGTTACGCGATACCGCCCACACCCCAGATGGCCTGGGTGCGCTCACCCACCTACAACACCATCTACTACGACACGCGGCGCACCTACAAGCCCTGGGCGCCGGCCTATGTCGGCGGCGCCAGCACCAGCTACGGCAACGCCGGCACCAGCAGCACCCGCTCGCATCCGGCGTTGGGTTCGACGGCGATGGCCCTCGCCTCGAATCTGCCCACCACCACCGACGGCAACTGGCGCTTCACCTTCACCGCGGGGATGACCATGCCCGCCGGCACCACCGGCGCCACCTGCCTGAGTGGCAGCACGCCTGCCGTCGGCGCCTTGGGCTACACGGTGACGACCACCGACCGCATGTGCAAGGCGTCGATGAGCTACTACCCGGCCACCTTCTGGAACCGCGAGACCTGCACCGTCGACGGCAGCAGCTGCGTGGCCGCCTGGGACGGCCTGAGCCTCAAGCGCTACGAGATCAAGTCGGGCAACAGCTTCCCGTCGGGCCGCAGCTACGCCGACGAACTGCAGAACTTCGCCAACTGGTTCAGCTACTACCGCAAGCGCCGGCTGCTGCTGGCCGCGGCCATGGGCGAGGTGCTGGAGAACACCAGCGGGCTGCGCCTGGGCGTGGTGAAGTTCAACGCGCCCGCCGCGCCGACGATGTACGACGCCGACGCCGGCGCCGCCGCCAGCAACCGATTGGCGGTCAGCGGCCAGTTCTACGTGGCCGAGGGCAATGGCGGCACGCCCACCCACGCCACGATGGCCTACATCCGCGAGCAATTCGACACCAATACCAGCGTGATCCAGTACGCCTGCCAGCGCAACGCCTCGTTCATCATCACCGATGGCTTTGCCAACGACACAGCCACGGCGCCACCGACCTATTCGCAGGCCACCTACGGCGCGGGCGCGCCTTACCAGTCGATCGCCGCCAATTCGCTGGCCGACAAGGCACTGGGCTACTTCACCCTGACCCTGCGCGCCAGCGGCGCCAATGCGCTGGCCACCGGGCGCGTGCCGCCGGGCCGCACCGACGTTGCCAATCCCGACACCAATGCCAACCTGCACCTGAGCACCTATGCCTTGACGCTGGGCATGAAGGGCACCTTGTGGCCCACCGCGAGCGACCCGTTCGTCACCGCGCCGAGTTGGCCGACCCCCGTGTCCAACACCGCGACCATGATCGACGACCTGTGGCACGCCACCCTCAACGGCCGCGGCCAGATGTACCTGGCCAACGACAGCGCGGCCGCCGCCGCCGGCATTGCCGCCGGCCTGTCCGACATCCTCGACCAGGCCGGCGCGCAGAGCAGCCTGGCCGTCAGCTCGATCAACCTCGATCGCGGTGATACCCGGGCCTACCTCGGCACCTACAACCCGGCCGGCTGGGTGGGCGACCTGACCGCCAACCCGATCGACGCCAGCACCGCCGTGGTGTCGGCCACCCCCACCTGGAGCGCCGGCGCCCTGCTGATCAGCCGCGACTGGACCACCCGCAAGATCGCCAGCTTCAGCAGTGGCGCCGGTGTCACCTTCACCAGCGCCAATGTCGGGTCCATCGTCAACCCGGGCGCTGCCTGGGGCGCCGACGCCGACGTGGTGAACTACCTGCGCGGCAGCCGCACCGGCGAGGGCAGCAGCTTCCGCGCCCGCGCCAGCCTGATGGGCGCGGTGATCAACGCCGAGCCGGTGATCAGCCGCGACGACAAGATCGTCTACGTGGCCTCGGGCGAAGGCATGCTGCACGCCATCGACACCGACACAGGCGCCGAGCACTGGGCCTTCGTGCCGGGCCAGGTGCTGGCCAACCTGGGCCGCATCAGCAGCCGCGACTACAGCTTCAAGACCAAGCTCGATGCCACCCCGGCGCTGGGCAAGCTGGCCGGCAGCGGCAAGCGCATCCTGGTCGGCGCGCTGGGCGGCGCGGCGCGCGGCTACTACGCGCTGGACGTGAGCAGCCCGCGCGACAAGACCGAGGCCGAACTGGCCAGCGCTGCGCTGTGGCAGTTTCCGGCCGCCAGCGACAGCAGCAACCTGGCCAACATGGGCTACTCCTATGGCCGTCCGGTGATCGCCAAGACCGCCACCCAAGGCGACGTGGTGCTGGTGACCTCGGGCTACGACAACGCCGAGACCATCGGCGACGGCAAGGGCCGGATGTGGATGCTCAACGCCGCCACCGGCGCGGTGCTGCGCGAGTTCGTCACCACCGACGGCGCCGCCGGCGCCGAGGCCGGCCTGTCGCATGTCTCGGCCTTTCGCGAGACCAACGGCAGCGTGCGCCATGTCTACGGCGGTGATCTGCTGGGCAACCTGTGGCACTTCGACCTCGACACCGGCACCACGGTGAAGCTGGCCACGCTGTACGACGCCGCCGGCAACCTGCAGCCGGTGACCGCTGCGCCGGAGCTGGTGACCATCGCCGACAAGCGCGTGGTGATGGTGGGCACCGGGCGCCTGCTCGACATCACCGACTTCGGCAGCGCCAAGACGCAGTCGTTCTACGCCATCGCCGATGGCGCCACGCTGGCCAACGCCCGCGCCGGCCTGGTGACCCAGACCTACAGCCGCGGCGCCACGCCCGAGCTGAGCGGCGCCGCGGTCGACTGGACCAGCGATCGCGGCTGGTACTTCGACCTGCCCGCCGGCGAGCAGGCCAACACCACGCCCAACGTGGCCTACGGCACCGTGGGCTTCACCACCAACAAGAACGGTGGCAGCGACTGCGCACAAAGCGCGTTCATGTACCTGGTGGACATCAAGACCGGCCAGAAATCGGCCATCACCGACTTCTCGTCGGCGCAGATCACCGCCACCGCCAATGCGTCGCGGCTGACCACGCTGCGCATCGCCAACGGCCAGCTGGTGGGCACCAGCCACACCTCGGACAACGGCGTCTACCGGCGCGTGCTGGGCGCCCGGCTGCCGATCCCGGCGGCCAAGAACGCCTGGCGCGAGATCCGCCGCTGACACGTCAGCCGCCCGGCCGCCCGGCCGCCCGGCCGCCCGGCCGCCACCTTCGTTTGAGCGTCAGGTGGCGGTTTCGTCGCGCACCAGTGCGTCGACCAGCGCGTCGAGGTGGACGTCGTCGTTCCAGCCCACCAGGCTCAGGCCCTGCGGTGTGTGCAGCAGGCGGTTGATCACCGCATTGCCCAGCAGCCAGGTGCGCGGCACGTCCAGCGGCAGGTGGTTGGCCGCGCGGTACAGGCTGTCGAGCACCCCGCCGTGGCTGACCAGCGCGATGGTCTGGCCGGCATGGCGCTGTGCCAGCCGCGCCACCGTGGCCAGGCAGCGGGCATGGAAGTGGCGCAGGGTTTCGCCGCCCTCGGGCTCGAAGTCGGGATCGCGGATGCGCCAGCGCCTGGCCAGCGCCGGCCAGCGCGCGTCGATCTCGGGGTAGGTGTGGCCCTGCAGCACGCCGAAACAACGCTCGCGCAGGCCCGGCTCGGGCTGCAGCGGCAGGCCCAGCGGGCCGGCCAGCGCCTGCGCGGTCTGCCAGGCACGGCCCAGGTCACTGGCATACACCGCCGCCAGGCCCTCGTCGCGCAGCGCCTCGACCAGCGTGGCAGCCTGGCGCTCACCCGACGCATTGAGCGGGATGTCCAATTGCCCCTGCAACCGCCCCTCGGCGTTCCACGCCGTCTCGCCATGGCGGATGGCGACGATGCGGGTGACCTGCATCAGGCGAAGCGCCAAGGGTGCAGCGGTGGTCGGCTCACCTCAACCTGCGGTTGAGGGTGTAGGTGCCCGACAGCGTGGCCGCGCCCAGCACATGGCCGGCCAGCGCCTCGCGCACCTGGGCGCCGGTGAAGGCACCGTCCACACCCAGCCGCGCCAGGTTCAGCGCATACAGCGTGAACACGTAGTGGTGCACCAGCGAGTCGTTGAACGGCGGGAACGGCCCGTCGTAGCCGAAGTAGTGGCCGACGTTGTCGGCATCACCGGCAAACCAGCCGGTGTAGTCGTTCAAGCCCTGGCGCGCAGCGCCTGCGGTGGCCGGCCCGGGCTTGCCGCGCGCGGTGAAGCCGCGGCTCCACTGGCCTTCGTCAAAGCCGCTCACCGTGGGCGGCAGGTCGATCAGCACCCAGTGGAAAAAATCGACCCGGGGCAGATCGGCCGGCACCTCGCGGTCGGGCTGGTTGACGTCGTCGCCGACGCTGGGCACGTCGAAATCGTGGCAGATCAGCACCAGCGACTTGGTGCCGGCAGGCAGGTCGCTCCAGGCCAGCGGCGGGCTCAGGTTGCCCGAGAAGCCCACCCCGGCGTCGGTCAGCCGGCCGGCGGCATGGCGTTCAGGGATGGCCTCGCCATTGGCCCAGGCATCGCTCCACATCTTCATCGCGGATTCTCCAAGGCCAGGCAGGCTAGACGCCCCACACCACCGGCTCACCGGCCGCCGCGGCACGCTTGAGCATGTCGACCATCGGCCACAGTCGCTGGCGCAGCCCCACACCGTCGTGTGCCGGCAGACGCTCACCGCGGGCGGCCGCGTCGGCTTCGGCCTAGGCGCGGGCGGCTTCGTCGGCCACCACCGCCTGCTCGATGGCCAGCATCGCCGCCGGCATCGCCGCCGGCTCGATGATGCCCTGGGGTTGCGGCTCGCGGCCGATGGCGCGCAGCAGCGCGTCGCCGGTGGGGCCCATCATGATGATGTCGCCGGTGGCCTTGCTCTTGAACTTGTAGATCATCTGCACCTCCAGCCCCGTAACAACGGGGTGCCGCAGATTGTGCACCGGGCCCGGTGGCAGCCCGGTGCGCCAGGCCTAGCGAACCACCAGGCTCAGCAGGGGCCGCGCGCTGCGGTCGCGCTGCGGCCGCACCCGTTCCTCGAAGCTGATCGCGTCCAGCGCCGGCGCGTACAGGAAGCCCTGGAACTCGTCGCAACCCAGCTCCAGCAGGAACGCGCGCTGCGGCTCGGTCTCCACACCTTCGGCGATGACGGTCATCGCCAGTGCCTGGGCCATCTGCACGATGGCGCGCACGATGGCGCCGTCGCTCTCGTCGCCGGGCACACCCTTGATGAAGCTGCGGTCGATCTTGAGCCGGTCGATCGGAAAGCGCTTGAGGTAGGCCAGGCTCGAGTAGCCGGTGCCGAAGTCGTCGATCGCCAGCCGCACGCCCAGCGCCGACAGCTGCGACAGCCGCGCCAGCGCGTCGTTGGCGTCGTGCACCAGGATCGATTCGGTCAGCTCCAGCTCCAGCAGCGCGCCGTCCAGGCCATGCTCGCGCAGCACGCTGGCCACGCGGTCGTTGAAGTCGGCCTGCTGGAATTGCAGCGCCGAGACGTTGACCGACACCGGCATCACCAGGCCGCTGTCGCGCCAGCGCACGGCCTGGCGCACCGCCTGCTCGAGCACCCAGTCGCCGATGGCAATGATGAAGCCGGTCTCCTCGGCCACCGGAATGAACTGGCCGGGCGAGACCTCGCCCAGCTCGGGGTCGCGCCAGCGGATCAGCGCCTCGGCGCCGATCACCGCGCCGGTCTTCAGATCGATCTGCGGCTGGTAGTGCAGCCGGAAGCGCTGGCTGGCCAGCGCCTGGCGCATGGCGTGATCGAGCCGCATGCGCTGGCGCATGTCGGCGTCCTGGTGCGCCTGGTGGAAGCGGAAGCAGCCGCGCCCGCCCTGCTTGGCGCGCTGCATCGCCGATTCGGCATGGCGCATCAGCATCTCGGCATCGCTGCCGTCGGCGGGGAACTGGGCCACGCCCACGCTGCAGGTCAGCGTGAACTGCAGGCCGTCGACCGAGCAGGGGTGCGACACGGCATCCAGCACGCGCCGCGCGGTGGCCTCGGCGCCGCGGCTGTCGGCCTCGTGCACCAGCAGCGCAAACTGGTCGCCGCTCATGCGCGCCACCACGTCACCCTGGCGCAGGCAGCCCTTCAGGCGGTCGGCGCAATCGAGCAGCACGCGGTCGCCGATCTCGTGGCCCAGGCTGTCGTTGATCTGCTTGAAGCGGTCCAGGTCGAGCAGCAGCAGCGCCAGCGTGCCGGCACTGCGCCGCGCCTGGCGGATGGCGTCGGTGACCGCATGGCCCATCTGGCGGCGGTTGAACAAGCCGGTCAACGCATCGGTGCTGGACAAGGCCTCGATGCGTTGACCGGCGTTGACCAGCTCGGTGTGGTCGCGGAAGGCCCACACCCGTCCGCAGGGCCGGCCGCGGCAGTTCTGCGGCTGGGTCACGCGCTCGAGCACCTGGCCCGAATGCAGCGTGATGCGCTCGCTGGCCTGCAGCAGCGTGGCCTCGCCGATCTGCGCCAGCCGGCGGCTGTAGGCCTCGGGGTCGACGACGCTGCGGCGCATCCAGTCGTAGACCGCGTCATCCTGGCGCTCGGTCAGCAGCGATTCGGGCAGGCCCCAGATCTGCGCAAAGCGCCGGTTGAAGGCACGGATGCGGCCGGCCAGGTCGGTGACCAGGATGCCGTCGGCGGTGGATTCCAGCGTGGCCTGCAGTTCCGAGACCAGCATCTCGCGCTCGTCCAGCTCGCGCTGGGCCTCGCTGCGGTCGTGCACCACCACCAGGAAGGGCGGTGGCGCCTTGCCATCGGCCATCGGCCCCAGCGCGCGGATGCGGCGTGTGACCTGCACCAGCCGCCCGGCGCCGTCGACCAGCACGGTCTCCGACAGCAGCGTGCCCACCGGGGCACCGCGGTCCTCGTTGCGCACGTCGTCCCAGTAAGCCAGGTCCTCGGGCGTGGCGATCAGCTGGTCGGCGCTCTGGCCCAGCACCGCGGCCTCGCCCTGGCCCAGCAAGGCCAGCGCCTCGGCGTTGATGGCCAGCACCACCAGGCGGTGCGCGCACACCAGCCAGGCGGGTTCGCCCAGGGCGTCGAGCAGCGTGCGCCAGGCGGGCAGCGCGTCGGGGGCCGCCTTGGGGAGCGTATTGGCAGTCACGCGGCGAGGGCTTCCGAATGATCGGCCGCGCCGGCAAACACCGGCTCGAAGAAATACACCATGCGCTGGCGCGGCGACAGGTAGTCGCGCGCCGCGGCGGGCAGTTGCGTGGCCTTCAGGCTGCGGCGGATGCCCAGGTCGGCCTGGCCGTCGAGGTTGAGCAGCAGCGCCTCGTCCACCGGCACGCGGGTGTCGCACACCAGCACACGCGGCTTGAGCGGGCGCGACGAGTTGCAGCTCACCACCGTGGCGAAACGGTCGTCGGTCAGCTGCACCAGCGAGCCCGGCGGGTACACGCCCATCATGCGGATGAAGGCGTTGAGCATGGTGGCGTCGAACTTGGTGCGCGCCTGCGCGAAGATCAGCGACAGCGCCTCGTGCGGCGTCAGCGCCTGCGCCACCTGCGCCGGGTTGCACAGGTTGTCGTAGCGGTTGATCAGCGAGACGATGCGCGCGCCGATCACCATGCGGTCGAGGTTGAGACGGGCCGGAAAGCCGCTGCCGTCGGCCATCTCGTGGTGCTGGGCCAGCACCTGCATCGCGCCCTCGCGCAGGCCCATGCGGCGGCCGTGGGCCAGGCCCAGCGCCACATGCTCGCGGTAGGCGGCCTGCTCGGCACTGCTGAGCTGCGGGTCGGCATGGTGCACACGCACGGGCAGGTCGAGCTTGCCCACGTCGTGCAGCAGCGCGCCCATGCCCAGGTCGAGCATCTCGTCGTCGGAGAAGCCGAACACGCGGCCCATCAGCAGCGCGATGACGGCCACGTTCAGCGCATGGCCGGAGATGCGGTCGCCGCCCACGTCGCTGAGCACACGCACGCACATCTCGCGGTCGACCATCAACTTGTCGAGCAGCGAGCGGGTCAGGCCTTCGGTGATCTCGCGGGCGTTCTCGGGCGCGGTGGGCACCTGGCGCTGAGCCTCGTGCCAGGCGCGGCCGGCCTCGCCGTATTGCTGCTCGCACAGCTCACGCGCGGCATGCTGCTGGGCCAGGGTGGCGCGCAGGCGGGCCTGGGGGCTGGCGTCGGCGGCGGCGGACTCGGCCGCTGACAGGGCGGCTTCTGCGGCGGCGGTGTTGACTGGATCGGCGGCGTCACCCGGCGCGCTGTTGGCGTCCGACGCGTCGGCGGTGGCCGCTGCCACGCCGCCATCAATGGCATCGGCCGCATCACCGGCATGGCCCGCACCGGCCGTGCCCGGCGGCAGCGGTGCCTCCGGCAGGCGGCTCATCTCGGGGCTCCAGCGCAGCTGCTTCAGGCCCAGGCCGCGGATGGTCTCGATCTGGTCCGGCGCGGTGACCAGGAAACTCGACAACGCAAACGGATGCGCCCACCAGCCCAAATCCAGGTGGACGAACATCCCGACTTGCAATTCTTCGATGGCAACCGTCTGCGACATGGCCTGTGTACTTCCAGCGATATTCAGGAGCGCAGGCCAAGACCCGCATGACCTGGGACTTCGGCAATCGCCCGGTCGAACTTGAACCGGCGGGCGCCGCCAGGGCGGCTGCGGGCGGGTTTGTTCACCGGCGCACAGATCGCACCGCGGCCCGGCGTGACAAGCGTCACGGCGCATCACGGTGTGTCAAGGCGTGTCAAGGCGAATCACGACAGCGATGGCCGCGCCGATTGACCACCCGCGGGACTTCCCAAGGTGTAAACCTGGCGCGACACTCCGGGTATCCGGGGCTCCGGCAATGGTCGGCTTGGCCTTAAGCTGACTGTTCCATGGCCGGTGCCGACCGGACCGCCCTCGCCCGCTGCCCGATGCCCGTCAACGCCCTGCTGCCCCCTGATCACCCCGACCGCGCCAGCCTCGCGGCCGAAGTGCATGCCCGACCACCCGAGCCCCTGGCCGCGCCCAGCCGCGCCACCTATGTGGCGGTGCGCATCGAGGGCGATGACCGCGCCGCCGAGCTGGCCCACATCGTCACGCTGTGCCGGCACCACGGCGTGGCGTCACCGCCCACCGGCGGCACGCAATGGGTGGCCACGCTGGGGCCGCTGCGCTTCAAGTGGGAGCGCCACGGCGAGTTCTCCAGCTACACCTTCTTCACCCCCGGCCTGAGCGCCCAGCCGTTTGCCGAGCCGGTGGCCGCGCTGCTGCCTGCGCTCTGGCTGGCCGGCGTGCCCGGGCTGACGGTGTTTGCCGCGCATGCCAAGCTGGTGCCGGCCGATCGCCTGTGCGACGGCCCGCTGGGCATGCCCTCGGCCGGGCAGCTGGCCCAGCACTTCGGCGCCCAGGTGGTGGTGGGGGCGGGCATCGGCGACGGCGCGGGCGGGGCCTTCACCGATTTCATGATTCACGCCGACGGTTTTGCCCGCTTCCTGCTGATCGACCGCGAGATGACCGAGCGCCAGGCCGGCCGCATGCTGCAGCGGCTGTTCGAGATCGAGGCCTACCGCATGATGGCGCTGCTGGCGCTGCCGATGGCGCGGGGCCTGTGGCCGCGGCTGCTGCAGATCGAGCGCACGCTGGCCGAGCTGACCGCCTGCTTTGCCGGCAGCGCCGCCCCGGGCGCCGGCGATGGCAGCGCGCAAGACGAGCAACTGCTGCAGCAACTGATGGCGCTGGCCGCCGAGGTGGAAAGTGCACTGGCCGCCAGCCAGGCGCGGTTTGGCGCCAGCCGGGCCTACCACGCGCTGGTGACCACCCGCATCGCCGAGCTGCGCGAGCAGCGCATCAAGGGGCTGCAGACCATCGACGAGTTCATGGCCCGGCGCCTGAGCCCGGCGATGGCCACCTGCGCCACCGTGGCGCAACGCCTGCACGACCTGTCCGAACGTGTGGCCCAGGCCAGCAGCCTGCTGTCGACCCGCGTCGACATCGTGCGCGAACGCCAGAACCAGGCGCTGCTGGCCGCCACCGCACGGCGCGCCAAGCTGCAGCTGCGGCTGCAACAGACGGTGGAGGGCCTGTCGGTGGCCGCCATCGTCTACTACCTGGCCGGCCTGGTGGGTTACGGCGCCAAGGCGCTGAAGGCCGCCGGCTTGCCGCTGTCGCCCGACCTAGTCACCGGCGCGGCCGTGCCGCTGCTGGCGCTGGGCGCCTGGTGGGTGCTGCAGCGGGTGCACCGCCGCATTGCCCAGGATGAGCGTGACGGTGCCCCCCTCGGCGGCAACCACGGCGGCCCGCACGGCCACTGACCCCGCACCCGCCCCTCTGCCCCTCAACCTCTCACCCGCGCTCGGAGCCTGCCCGCATGGCGATTGCCTTTCCCTTTTCAGCCATCGTCGGCCAGGACGAGATGAAGCTGGCCATCCTGATCGCCGCGGTCGACCCCGGCATCGGCGGCGTGCTGGTGTTCGGCGACCGCGGCACCGGCAAGAGCACCGCGGTGCGCGCGCTGGCCGCGCTGCTGCCGCCGATGAAGGCCACGCTGGGTTGCCGTTATGCCTGCGACCCCGCCGCCCCGCCCGGCGGTTGTGACCAATGCGCCACACTCAAGGGCGGCAAGGGCGTGGTCAAGAGCCACAGCGTGCCGGTGCCGGTGGTCGACCTGCCGCTGGGCGCCACCGAAGACCGCGTGGTCGGCGCGCTCGACCTGCAGCGTGCGCTGACCGATGGCGTCAAGGCCTTCGAGCCCGGTCTGCTGGCGCGTGCGCACCGCGGCTTTCTCTACATCGACGAGGTCAACCTGCTCGAAGACCACCTGGTCGACCTGCTGATCGACGTGGCCGCCTCGGGCGAGAACGTGGTCGAGCGCGAAGGCCTGAGCGTGCGCCACCCGGCGCGATTCGTGCTGGTGGGCAGCGGCAACCCCGAAGAGGGCGAACTGCGCCCGCAGCTGCTCGACCGCTTCGGCCTCAGCGTGGAGGTGAGCACGCCGAAGGACCTGCCCTCGCGCATCGAGGTGGTCAAGCGCCGCGATGCCTTCGAGCGCGATCCCACTGCCTTCACCGCGGCCTGGGCCAAGGACGACGCCAAGCTGCGCAAGCGCATCGTCAACAGCCGTGCGCTGCTGCCCAGCGTGGTGGTGCCCGACGCGGTGCTGGAGCACACCGCCCGGCTGTGCCTGGCGCTGGGCACCGACGGCCTGCGTGGCGAGCTGACGGTGATGCGCGCCGCGCGCGCGCTGGCGGCGTTCGAAGGCGACAAGACCGTGACGCTGGCGCATGTGCGGCGCGTGGGCCCGCCGGCGCTGCGCCACCGGCTGCGCCGCGATCCGCTGGACGACGCTGGTTCCAGCGTGCGCGTCGAAAGGGCGCTTGCTGACCTGCCGGCGGCATGAGTGACCAGGCCGCCGCGACCGTGCCCGTGCGCGCTATCGAAGAATCCCCGGTCGACCCCGACGCCGCCTGGGCCGACGCGCTGACCGCCGCGGCCCTGCTGGCGGTCGACCCGGTGGGCCTGGGCGGTGCGCTGCTGCGCGCGCGCCGGGCCGCAGCGCGCGCTGTGGCTGGCGGCGCTGCGCCACGGCCTGCCGGCGGCAGTGCCGCTGCGCCGCGTGCCGCTGCACATCGCCGACGAGCGCCTGCTGGGCGGGCTGGACCTGGCGGCCACGCTGCAGGCAGGCCGGCCGGTGGCGCAGCGCGGCGTGCTGGCCGAGGCCGATGGCGGCCTGCTGCTGCTGGCCATGGCCGAACGCCTGGCCGCCGGCACCGCCGCGCGCCTGTGCGCGGTGCTCGACCGCGGCGAGGTTCAGCTCGAGCGCGATGGCCTGGCGCTGCGCCAACCGGCACGGCTGGGCGTGGTGGCGCTGGACGAAGGCATCGACGACGACGAACACGCGCCGGCGGCGCTGGCCGACCGGCTGGCGTTCCACCTGTCGCTGGATGCCCTGCCGCCGCGTGGGCCCGGCAGGCCCGCCGGCCCCAGCGCGGCGATCGTCCGCGACGACTCCGCGCAGGCCGGTGGCCTGGCCACGGGCTCGGCCGCGGGGTTCGCCATCTCGGCCGCCGACGTGGCCGACGCCCGTGCCCGCCTGCCCCGCGTGGGCAGCGGCAAAGACACCGCCGCCGCGCTGTGCCACGCCGCGGTGGCGCTGGGCGTGGCCTCGCTGCGCGCGCCGTGGCTGGCCTTGCGCGCGGCCTGCGCCGCCGCCGCGCTGCAAGGCCACGACCAGGTGCAGCCCGAAGATGCCGCGCTGGCCGCCCGGTTGGTGCTGGCGCCACGCGCCACGCGCTGGCCGGCACCGGCGCAGGCCGACGAGACCGCGCCGGCTGAACCGCCAACGCCGCCACCCGACGCACCAATCGACGCGCCGCCGGACACGCCGCCGCCCGAATCCTCACCGCCGCCACCGCCCGCGCCACCGCCGATCGAGAACGCGCCCGCGCCGAGCGAATCGCCCGACGACGCGAGCGACGACCACCCGCCACCCGCGCCCGACACGGCTCAGCCGCTCGACGACCAAGTGCTCGAAGCCGCGCTCAGCGCGCTGCCGGCCGGGCTGCTGGCGCGGCTGAAAGCTGGCGCCCTGAACCGCGCACCGACGCCCGCCGGTGGCAAGTCGGGCGCCTTGCAGGCCGGTGGTCCGCGTGGGCGGCCCCTCGGCGCGCGGCGCGGCGAGCTGCGTGCCGGCGCCCGGCTCGACCTGATCGCCACGCTGCGCGCCGCCGCACCCTGGCAGGCGCTGCGTCGGCGCGAGGCCGCTGCGGGCCCGTTGGCGACCATCCCTCACCAGCGCGTGCTGGTGCGCCCCGAGGATTTCCACATCGCCCGCCGCGCCCAGCGCCGCGAGACCACCACGCTGTTCGTCGTCGATGCCTCGGGCTCGGCAGCACTGCACCGGCTGGCCGAGGCCAAGGGCGCGGTCGAGCTGCTGCTGGCCGATTGCTACGTGCGGCGCGACCGCGTGGCACTGCTGGCCTTTCGCGGCAGCGGCGCCGAGCTGGTGCTGCCGCCCACGCGCTCGCTGGTGCGCGCCAAGCGGGCGCTGGCCGGCCTGCCCGGCGGCGGTGGCACGCCGCTGGCGCTGGCGCTGGATGCCGCGGCCGACCTGGCCGGCACGCTGCTGCGGCGTGGTGGCACGCCGCTGCTGGTGCTGCTGAGCGACGCCCGCGCCAACATCGCCCGCAACGGCCAGCCCGGCCGCGAACTGGCCAGCACCGACGCGCTGGTCAGCGCCCGCCGCCTGCGCGCGCTGGGCCTGGGCATGTTGATGGTCGACACCTCGCCCGGCGCCGGCCGGGGTGCTGCGGCTGCCGCCGCGCCCTCACCCGCCCGCGCGCTGGCCGAAGCGCTGGACGCGCTGTACCTGCCGCTGCCGCAGGTCGACGCGCGCCGCCTGTCGTTGGCCGTGCGCGGCCTGGCGGCCGATGCCGCGCGCACCGCCTCCACCGGACGATGAGCATGCCCCAGGCCCGCACGATCCGCATCCTTGTCTACGGCGCCATCGCGGTGCTGATGGTGGTCGGCAACCTCTACGCGTTCTGGCCCTTCGTGGTGGCCAACCGGCAGCTGCAGGCCTTCTGCGACGGCCTGCCGGCCGGCACCCGCATCGAGCAGGTGCAGGCGCTGGCCGCGCAGCGAGGTTATGCGGTGACGCTGCCGGTCGGCGGCGTGGCGCGGGTCGACGATCCACCATCCTTCGGCCGCCGCCACTGCGCGCTGCAGGTCGATCCGCAAGGCCGGCTCGTCGGGCGCCAAGCGCCCTGAGGGCTACGCTCAGGCGCGCTGCGTGTCGGGCAGGGCCGCGGGCGCAGCGAGCAGACCCAGGGCCTGCAGGGCATCGACCACCCGCTGCGGCGCCTCTTCATGCGCCAGATGGCCCAGGCCTTCGAGCCGCTGCAGCCGGGTGGCCGGCCGGTGCAGCTGCACGCGCCGCGCCTGCGTCGGCGGCACGGTGGCGTCGTGGCTGCCCACCAGCAACGCCAGCGGCACGCTCAGCTGCGGCAGCTGACGCCACAGCGTGGCCAGGTCCCAGTCGGCCATCATCGCCAGCGCGCCGGCCACATGCGCCGGGCTGCGCATCAGGCGGGCATACAGTGCCAGGCCCTCGGCATCCAGCCGCGAGCCGGTGGACGCCACCAGCCGCTGCACCGCCGACGCATCACCGGCGCGTTGGGCAAACAGCCACGGCACCCAGGGCTGGCGCGACATCAGCTTGGCCATCGGCCCGAACAGCCGCCCGGCCAGGCCGTCGAAGGGCAGCAGCGCGGCGTTGATGCCCACCAGCTGCGCCGGCGCCAGCCGCGCGTCCAGCACCGCGCGCGCCGCCAGCGCGGCGCCGGCCGAATGGCCCAGCATCACCGTGGGCGGCAGCTGCAGTGCCTGGGCCAGGCCGGCCAGCGCCTGCGCCATGCCGGGCAGCGAGGCCTGGCCGCGTGGCAACGGCCCGCTGAAGCCGTGGCCGGGCAGGTCGGGCACCACCAGCGTGACCGCCGGCGCCAGCCGGTCCATCAGCGCGCGCCACGAGTGGCTGGCCGCGCCGGTGCCGTGCAACAGCCACCACACCGGCCGGCCGGGCGCGCCGTCGAGCACCTGCACATGCCAGCGGCAGCCGCCGGCGTCGACAAAGCGGCTGGCGTCGTGGTGCGGCCAGTGGCGGCCGTCCACCGCCCAATCCAGCCGGCCGCTCACCGACGCCGCCGCGCCGTTTCGGCGCGCCCCACGGCTTGCCCCCGCAGGGCCTGCGCCCACCGGGTGCTGGCTATCATCGACCGCATGTCGGGTGCCCCGCCCGGCCGACGAAAGCCTGGATGAACATCGGACTGGCGCAGCGCCTGCGCGACGGCACCTGGACCCTGCACACCACCACCGAGCGCGCCGGCGTGATGCCGGCGCTGCTGCGCGGCCAGCTGCCCATCGGCAAGTTCATCGCCCTGCAGCGCGGCCTGCACGCCGTCTACAGCGCCCTGGAGCCCGCGCTGGCCCGGCATGCCGCGCACCCGGTGCTGGCACCGCTGCACCTGCCGGCCCTGGCACGCAGCGCGGCGCTGGCGGCCGACCTGGCGCACCTGCACGGCCCCGATGAGGCTGCCACCTTGGCGGTGCCGGCCGCCGCGCTGGCCTATGCCGATCACCTGGGCGAGCTGGCCCGCCGCCAGCCCGCCGCGCTGGCCGCGCATGCCTACGTGCGCTACCTGGGCGACCTGAGCGGTGGCCAGGCGCTGCGCCGCATCGCGCAAAAAACCTACCAGCTGCCCGGTGACGACGGCACGCGCTTCTTCGACTTCGGCCCGCCCGAGCAGGTGGCGCTGCTGGCGCGCGGCTTCCGCCAGGCACTGGACACACTGCCGCTGGACGAGGCCGGTGTGCAGGCGCTGGTGGCCGAGGCGCAGTGGGCCTTCGGCCAGCATGTGCGCCTGTTCGAGGAACTGGATGCGGCGCCGGTGCTGAGCGCCTGACGGCCCCTGCCGGGCAGACCGCCCGCGCTGCCCGGCAGCGCCCATCGGATCAGCCCCCGAACTGCTGCCGGATGCGGCCATACAGCGCGGCCGCCCGTTGCGCCGAGGCTTCCACCTCTTCGAGCAGCGGCGCCACGCCGGGCCCGCCGGCGCTGTCGGCAATGTCCATCGCCGCCAGGCTGGCATTGGTGAGGATGGCGCCGATCACGTTGTCGTTGCCCGCGTCGCGCCCGCCCCGCCCGGCCTGTTGCAGCGACTGTTCGAGGTGCTGGCGCGCGGCATCGGCGCGGCGGTTGTCGCTCAGATCGCTGAGCACGATGATGTAGCCCAGCACCTGGCCGTCACGCCCGGGCACCATCTCCACCCGCACCCGCACCGGCAGCGGCTCGGCCGCGTCGCCGGACGTGCGCAGCGCCAGCTCGCCGCGCCAGGTCTGGTGCAGGCTGCGCACCGAGGCCAGTCCGTCGAGCAGCAGCGACGGCAGCGTGAAGGCCTGCGCCACGTCGTCGATGCTGGCCAGGGCCGCCGGCGCGCAGCCCAGCAGGCTGGCAAAGGCGGGGTTGGCAAACAGCACCCGGTCGTTGCCGTCGGCAATCGCCACCGGCTCGTGCGAGCTCTGCACCGTGGCGCGCACGCCGGCCAGCTGGTGTTCGGCCACCAGCAGCCGCACCGCGTTGACCTGCACGATGATGTCGATCAGCGCCGCGCCGATGGCCCGCGCCAACGCCAGCTCGGCGCCGCTCCAGGGCAGCGCGGTGCCGCGCACGATCTCGCTCCACGCGGCAAACGAGCGCCGCGGCGACAGCTCGAGCGGGTTGTTGGCCACCATCGGCTTGGTCGGATCGCCGGCCCAGGTGACGGTGAGCAGCTGCTCCTTGCGGAACCACATCAGGTAGTCGGGGCGCTGCAGCGACAGCTTGACCGCCAGCACGCCGCTGGCCATCGGCGTCAGCGAGTCGAGCGCCGGGTTGGCCTGCCCCACCGACGAACAGGCGAACGGCGTCTCGGTGTACTGCCCGTCCACCCATTGCAGCAGCGCGCGCAGTTCGGGCGTGGACGGCACCTCGCCGCTGGTGAGCAGCTCGCCGTCGTGGAACAGCGCCGCGCCGGTGGCTTCCAGCGGCTGCAGCAGCGTGCGCGGGTTGCGGAACAGCGCCAGCCGCCAGTCGCCTTCGGTCGAGGTGGCCTCCACCAGCCGCTGCTCGAGCCGGCGCACCAGGATCGCCACCTGGGCATAGGCGTAGTTCTCGATCGCCGCGATGCGGGTGGACGCCACCTCGGCCAGCAGGTCGCAGGCCGCGCGCAGCGACGGGCTCAGCGCGCGAGCGCTGTAGTGGTGGGCGGCGATCAGGCCCCACAGCCGGCCCTCGCGCACCAGCGAGACCACCAGCGTGCCGGTCACGCCCATGTTCTTGAGGTACTGCAGGTGCAGCGGCGACATGCTGCGCAGCGCGCACATCGACATGTCCAGCTCGGCGGCGTCCGCGCCCGCAGCGTCCGCGGGCAACAGGCCGGGCAGCAGCGGCACCGGCTCGTAATGCACGTCGACCAGCACCCGCACCCGGTTGCGCAGGTACAGCTCGCGCGCCCGCTGCGGGATGTCGGTGGCCGGGTAGTGGTGGCCCAGCAGCGTGTCGAGGCGGGGGTCGCGCGCCTCGGCGATGATCTTGCCGTGGCCGTCCGGGTCGAACTTGTAGACCATCACCCGGTCGTAGCCGGTCATCTCGCGCACGCAGCGCGCCAGGCCGTCGCTGAGCGCGCCGATGTTGGCGGCCTGGCTGAAGCGCTGCACCGCGGCCTGCAGTTGCTCGAGCATCGCGGGGTCGTCGTGCACCAGCGCATCGGCCGGGCCGCCGCCGCACGGCGCCTCCAGCTCGAGCACCAGCACACCCTGCGCGGCCACCCGGTGCAGCACGCCCGACCAGTCGAGCGCGCTGCCCACCTGCGTGTGGGCCTGCAGCGGCCGCGGCTAGCGCAGGTCGGGCGCGGCGGCCAACTGGCGCACCCGCGCCTCGAGGTCGCCGCCCAGCGAGGCGAGCGACTGGTTCAGCAGCCGCTCGGCCGGCAGGCCCAGCAGGGCTTCGCAGTTGGCTGAGGCCTGCACCACCGCGCCGTCGCGCTCGCGCAGCACCAGCAGCACCCCGTGCGGCTGGATCGAGCCGGCCAGGTGGATGAGTTCACGTTCGCAGTTGCTGAGATCGGCCTGGCCGAATGCGGGGCTGGTGTCCACAGTGTTGCCGGTGCGGCAGCCTTTGGTCAGTTCAGCAGCGTGGGCAGATCGCTGGGGGCCGTCAGGCCATGGCGCTGCAGGCGAAGGCCCAGGCTCTCGGGCGTGATGCCCAGCCAGTGGGCGGCGGCCGCCGTCTGCCCGGGGGCGCGCTGCAGCGCGCTGAGGATCAGGTGGCGCTCGGCCAGGTGGGTGGCCTCCTGCATCAGCTCGGGCAGCGAGACACGGCCCAGCTGGTGGGCCAGGTTCTCGATCGCCGCCACCAGGCCGTCCACCGGCTGCAGCGGCAGCTCGTGGTGGCCCTGGCGGCGCAGGATGAAGCCCAGGCATTCCTGGTCGCCTTCGGCCAGCAGCGCGGCCGACACCTCGACCTCCTGCACGCCGCCGACCGGCCGCGTGGCGGTGCTGCCACCGATGGGTGCGCGCACCTGGGTGGCGATGCCGCTGCGCCGCACCTCGGCCACCAGCGCCGCCAGCCGGTGGCCGGGATCGCCGAGCAGCTCGGCCAGGGCCCGGCCCTTGACCTGTGCCTCGGTCATGCCGGGCGCACCCAGCACCAGGAAGGCCGGGTTGGCCATCTGCACCCGGCCGCTGCTGTCGGTGATGACCACCGCGTCGGAGGTCTGTTCGACGAACTCGGCCAGCCGGCGCGCGGTGTCGCCACCGCGGGCCTCGGAGCGGCGGCACCGCACCAGCAGCAGCAGCTGGCTGCCGCCGTCGACCGTGGCGCGGAACGGCGTGGCCGCCACATCCACCGCTGACGGCTCGGCCGTCGGCCCTTGCCGGCCCAGCCGGGCCCGGATCTCGGCCGGCTTGCCGCTGGCGCGGGCGGTGACCAGCAGTTCGTCGACCGCCGGGCGCGAAAGCGTGTCGATGCCGGCGGTGGCGCTCTGCCCGACCAGCTGGTCGGCGCCACGGCCGAACAGCTCGGCCGCGGCGCGGTTGGCCTCGACGATGCACAGCGTGGCCGCATCGACCACCAGCACCGCATCGGTGGCCACCTGGAACAGCAACCGGTAGCGTGACTCGGCCTGGCGTTGCTGCCAGTAATCACGCTCCAGCTCCTGCTGGGCATCGAGAAAGCGCTGCTGGATGGCGGCGATGGCGCGCAGGTCGCGGCCGACGGCCAGCACCGGCCCATGCGCGCCCAGGCGGATGGCCGCAAAGGCCACCGGGATGTCCAGGCCCTCGGCGCCGGGCAGGTTGACCTCGCGGCGGCGCGACACGCCGGTGCTGCTGACCTCTTGCAGCAACTGCGTGACCTTGCTGCGGGTGTCCTGCGTCACCGTGTCGATGAACGGGCGGCCCACCCACAGTCGGGCCTGGCGGCTGATGGGCGCATCGCCCAAGGCCACGTTGCGAATGATGCCGTCGGGGCCGATGACCAGCGCAATGTCGCTGGCGATCGAGGCAAAGGTACTGGCCAGCTCAGGTGCCAACCCGGCCAACGCCCCCAGATCCGCCATGTCAGCAGGGTTCGGGCTCATGCCAGGGTCCCTTCGATCCGGTTCGCCGCCACCACAGTCCTTAATTTGTCGCGCAATGAGCACAGCAGGACTGTGGACTTTACCGCATCACCCACCCCCGAATCGGGCGGCGGGAGAAGGAGGGCAACCCTATTGTCAATCAAACTAGACACAAATACTATCCACAAATGTTGACACAAACATGGCTGGCCCACGCAGCGCCCGACAGCCCGCTGGCGCAGCCCCTCAAGGCCCGGGGCAAGGCCCCACCGCACGCGGTGGTGATCGGCAGCGGCTTTGGCGGCCTGGCCGCCGCGGTGCGGCTGGGCGCGCGCGGCTGGCGGGTGACGGTGCTCGAGCAGCTCGACGCCCCCGGCGGCCGCGCCTATGTCTACAAGCAGGACGGCTTCACCTTCGACGCCGGCCCCACGGTGATCACCGCGCCCTTCCTGCTCGAAGAGCTGTGGACGCTGTGCGGCAAGACGCTGGCCGACGACGTGACGCTGGTGCCGGTGAGCCCGTTCTACCGAGTGCGCTTCAACAGCGGTGAAGAGTTCAACTACACCGGCGATGCGGCGCAGATGCGTGCCGAGATCGGCCGTTTCGCGCCCGGGGACGTGCAGGGCTACGAGAACTTCCTGAAGGCCAGCGAGGCGATCTACAAGGTGGGCTTCGAGCAGCTGGGCGACCAGCCCTTCAGCCACTGGACCGACATGGCCAAGGTGGTGCCGCAGATGGTCAAGCTGGAGGCCTGGCGCACCGTCTGGCAGCTGGCCTGCAAGCATGTGCAGGACCCGCGGCTGCGCGTGGTGCTGACCTTCCAGTCGCTGCTGGTCGGCGGCAACCCGTTCAACACCACCTCGGTGTACTGCCTGATCGCCTTCCTGGAGCGGCGCTTCGGCGTGCACTTCGCCCTGGGTGGCACCGGCGCGCTGGTCAAGGGCCTGGTCAAGCTGATCGAGGGCCAGGGCAATGCGGTGCGCTGCAACACCGGCGTGGCGCAGATCCTGGTCAAGGAAGGCGCGGCCTGCGGCGTGCAGTTGGCCAACGGCGACCGGCTGGCGGCCGACGCGGTGGTCTCCAACGCCGACTCGGCCACCACCTACCGCACGCTGATCGCGCCCGAGCACCGCAAGCGCTGGACCGACGCCAAGATCGAGCGCGCCAAGTACTCGATGAGCCTGTTCGTCTGGTACTTCGGCACCAGGCGCCAGTACCCCGACGTGGCACACCACACCATCGCGCTGGGGCCGCGCTACCGCGAACTGCTGACCGACATCTTCGACCAGAAGCACCTGGCCGAAGACTTCAGCCTCTACCTGCACCGGCCCACCGCCACCGACCCGTCGCTGGCGCCCGCGGGCTGCGATGCGTTCTATGCGCTGTCGCCGGTGCCGCACCTGCAGAGCGGCACCGACTGGTCGGTGGAGGCCGAGCGCTACCGCCAGAAGGTGATGCGGCGCCTGTCGTCCACGCTGCTGCCGGGGCTGGAGGATCAGCTCGTCACCTCGCGTGTGCTGACGCCGCAGGACTTCCAGGACCGGCTGTCCTCGTTCCGCGGCGCGGCCTTCGGCCTGGCACCGGTGCTCACGCAGAGCGCCTGGTTCCGCCCCCACAACCAGAGCGAAGACATCGCCCGGCTCTACCTGGTGGGTGCCGGCACCCACCCGGGCGCGGGCCTGCCCGGCGTGCTGTCTTCGGCCCGCATCCTCGACAAGGTGGTGCCCCATGGCGACAAGATCTCCGCAGCCGCCCATGCCTGACGCGCAGCCTGGCGACACCGAAGCCGGGGCCGACTCCGCGGGCATCAGCCCCGCCGAGGCCGCCGACCTGGCCGCCTGCCGCACCCTGCTGGCGCATGGCTCGCGCACCTTTCTGGCCGCGTCGCGGCTGCTGCCGCGCCGGGTGCGTGAACCGGCCTGCGCGCTGTACGCCTTCTGCCGCATGGCCGACGACGAGGTCGACGGCCAGACCGGCGGCGGCCCGTCCAGCCTGGCCGACGATGCCGCCGATGCAGCGCGCGCCAGCGCCGCGGTGCAGCGGCTGCGCCAGCGCCTGGCGCGCATCTACCAGGGCCAGCCCGGCGCCGACGCCGCCGACCGCGCGCTGGCCGCGGTGGTGCGGCGCTTCCGCATCCCCGCGGTGCTGCCCGAGGCGCTGATCGAAGGTTTTGAGTGGGACGCCGCCGGTCGCCGCTACGAGACCCTGGCCGAGGTGCAGGCCTACGCCGCGCGCGTGGCCGGCACCGTGGGCGCGATGATGGCGCTGCTGATGGGCGTGCGCAGCGCCGCCGGCCTGGCGCGCGCCTGTGATCTGGGCGTGGCGATGCAGTTGTCGAACATCGCGCGCGACGTGGGCGAAGACGCGCGCCTGGGCCGCCTGTACCTGCCGCGCCAGTGGCTGCGCGAGGCCGGCATCGAACCCGATGCCTGGCTGGCCGCACCGCAGCACTCGCCCGCGCTGGGCCGGGTGGTGCAGCGCCTGCTGCGCGAGGCCGATGCGCTCTACACCCGGGTGGACGCTGGCGTGGCCGCGCTGCCGCTGGGCTGCCGGCCGGGCATCAACGCGGCGCGCTTTCTCTACGCCCAGATCGGGCTGGAGGTGGAACGGCGCGGCTTGAATGCGATCGACGGCCGGGCCGTGGTCAGCCGCCGGCGCAAGGCCACCAGCCTGCTGCGTGCGCTGGTGGCGCTGAACCCCGACGACAGCTGGGCACCGCAGCCGCCGTTGCCGGCCACGCGCTACCTGGTCGAGGCGGTCACCGGCCCGTTGCAGGCCGCGCATTTCGCGCCGCCCGCCCCGAGGCGAATGGCCGGCGTGATCGCGCTGTTCGACCGGCTAGAGCGACGCGACCGCGGCTGGAGCCGGGGTGACAGCCGGGTGGCCCTGGCCGAGGGTGGGGCCGAATAGACGGTCAACCCAGGCGGCAAACCCACCACGGACCCGGGCGCCAAGCTGGCGTTTACCCGCAGACCGACCCGTCGCCTGGGTGCGACAGGTCGGGGCGCGGGCCTGCAAATCGTCTGAACCGACGTTGGTTGTCGCGGTGGGCACCACCATCATCGGGCGCACCGCTGCGACCCCAACGCGACGGCGGCCCCAACCCCCCATCGATGGAGACCCCATGAAACTTGCCGCTTCGATCCTGCTGGCCTGCGCCACCATGGCTGCCACCACCACGCCCGCCTGGGCCCAGAAGTCCTGGAAGGTCGGCTCCGCGGCCCAGCCGGGCTCGGTGCTGATCAGCTTCGTCGACGCCATGACCACCAAGACCTCGACCGGCAGCAAGGGCGAGCTCAAGCTCGAGCGGCTGTTCGTCGGCAGCGAGCAAGAGATCGTGCAGCAGGTGGTGCGCGGCCGGATCGAGATCGGCAGCGTGTCCTACACCGGTGCCGCCGGCCTGATCCCCGAGGCCTCGGTGCTGAACATGCCCTACCTGTGGGCCAGCTCGGCCGAGCGCGACTACGTCACCGACAACCACGCGCTGCCGGTGATGAAGAAGATCTACGAGGCCAAGGGCCTGGTGATCCTGGCGCTGGGCGAGGTGGGCTGGAACGACGTCGTGTGCAAGACCGCCTGCCTGACGCCCGAATCGGTCAAGGGCATGAAGGTGCGGGTCGCCCCGTCGGCGGCCTCGAAGATGTTCTGGGGCTCGCTGGGCGCCAACGGCGTGCAGATGCCGCTGTCCGAGCTGTACCCGGCGCTGCAGAGCGGCCTGGTGTCTGCGGCCGACCTGCCGTTTCCCTATTACGTCACCACGCCGGCCGCGCAGAGCGCACCGCACTACGTGCTGACCCAGCACCTGCACCACGGCAGCACCGTGGTCGTCAACAAGGCCGCCTGGGACGCCCTGACCCCGGCCCTGCGCGAGATCGTGGCCGCCTCCCGGCCCGACGTGACGGTGATGCGCAAGGCGGTGGACGCCGAGGTCAAGCCCAAGATGGAAGAGTTCAAGAAGAAGGGCGGCTTCGTGCATGAGCTGACCGCAGCCCAGCGTGCCGAATGGCGCAAGCTGGTCGAACCCAACCAGGAGCAGCTGATCAAGGACATCGGCGGCGCCGCGCCCGAGCTGTGGGCCGCGATCCAGAAGGGCAAGAAGGAATTTGCCGCCCGCGGCGGCAAGTAATCCGCCGCACGGCCCCGCCGGCGGTGCACCGCCGGCGCTTCAAGACCATGCGCGGCCACAGGCCGCCCCTTGCCCATGCACGCTGTACGCAAACTCCTCAAATGGCTGTGGACGGTGGAGGCGACGATCTGCATCGTCGCTTTCTCCGGCACGGCGCTGGCCTTGATGGCCGACGTGCTGGCGCGCGAGTTCTTCGGCAACGGCCTGTTCGGTGCGCAGCGCTTCGCGGTGTGGAGCAATGCCATCGCCGGCCTGCTGGGCTTTGCGCTGGTGACGGCCGAGCGTGGCCACCTGCGGCCGCAGTTTGCCGACGCCCTGCTGCCGAAATCGCTGGAGCCGCATGTCGAGCGCATCGGTGAGGTGGTGTCGGCCCTGATCTGCCTGGGCATGGGTTGGTACGCGGTGGAGTTCGTGCTCAGCTCGGCCCGGCTGGGCGAGCGCGGCATGGCGATCCCGATCCTCGTCTGGCCGATCCAGTTGGTGCTGCCCTGGATGTTTCTGTCGTCGGCGCTGCGCCACCTGGCCTTTGCGGCCTGGCCAGTGCTGCGCCCGGCGCCCCGCTCGGAGGTGCCAGCATGATCTGGCTCGGCCTGTTGCTGCTCATCGTGGTGCTGCTGATGCTGCGCCAGAGCCTGGTGCTGGTGTTCGCGGTGGCGGCCGCCTACATCCATGTGCTCATCGCCGACAGCAAGCTCGAATACCTGCTGCAGGATTTCTGGTTCACGGTCGACCGCGAGGTGCTGCTGTCGATCCCGCTGTTCATCCTGGCGGGCAACGTCATGTCGCGTGGCTCGATCGCCGTGCGCTTGATCGACTTCATGAAGACGGTCACCTCGCCCATCCCCGGCGGGCTGGGCATCGCCTGCGTGCTGTCGTGCGCGGCGTTCGCGGCGATCAACGGCTCGTCGATCGTCACCATGCTGGCCATCGGCTCGATCATGTACCCGGCAATGGTCTCGCAGGGCTACAGCAAGCCGTTCGCGCTGGGCGCCGTGGCCTCGGCGGGCACGCTGGGCATCATCATCCCGCCGTCGATCCCGCTGATCCTCTACGGCATCATGACCGAGAAGAACATCGCGCACCTGTTCGTCGCCGGCATCGGCCCCGGGCTGCTGCTGACGCTGATGTTCTCGGGCTACTCGCTGGTGATCAACCGCAACATCCCGCGCCAGCACTACAGCCTGGGCGATGCGGGGCGATCGTTCGGCCGAGGCGTGTTTGCGCTGGCGTTGCCGGTCATCATCATCGGCGGCATCTACTCGGGCAAGTTCAGCCCCACCGAGTCGGCCGCGGTGGCGCTGGCCTATGCGTTGCTGATCGAGTTCCTGGTGCATCGCCGGGACGAGGCGCCAGCCGCGCCGTCGCGCGCCGGCCCGGGCACCTGGCTGCGGCATTACCTGGCCACCCGCGCCATGAACCCCCGCGAGCTGGTGGACGTGGTGCTGGAGACCACCCGCCTGCTGGCCACCCTGCTGCCGCTGCTGTGCATCGCCGGCAGCCTGAACACCATCCTGGACCACTCCGGCGCCCCCAAGGAGATGGTTCAGTACCTGGTTGGCGCGGTGGACAACCGCTGGCTGATGATGCTGGGCATCAACCTGCTGCTGCTGCTGGTGGGATGTCTGATGGACGTGGGCTCGGCCATCCTGATCCTGGCGCCACTGCTGCAGCCGCTGGCCGAAGCCAAGGGCTTCGACCCGATCCACTTCGGCATCATCATGATCTCGAACCTGGAGCTGGGCTACCTCACCCCGCCCGTGGGGCTGAACCTGATCGTGGCGATGGCCGCGTTCAAGGTGTCGTTTGCCACCGTGTGCAAGGCGGTGGTGCCGTTCATGCTGATCATGGTGGCCTGGTTGACCGTGGTGGTGACGGTGCCGCTGTTGTCGCTGTTCCTGATCGGCCAGTAGCCCGCCTTCAAGCCCGGCGCGGCATGCGAAACGGCAGCATCGCCCGCACCAGCGGCTGCCTGAAGCGATCGAGCCGCAAGCTCTCGTGCATCGCCAGCACCGGCTGGCCCAGCCAGTGCGCCTGCACCAGCGAGCGGGCGTAGAACGGCGTGTCCTCCAGCGTGTGCAGCAGCATGGGCGCGTGGCCATGCTCGCTGCGCTGGCTGCGCGGCACGCGCCAGCCGCTGGCCGGCAGCGGCTGCAGCGCGGGCGCCTCGAACGGCTGACCACCACCACGTGCGTCGAACTGCAGCGCGATGTGCCGCAGCACGGCGTTACCTAGCTCGGCCGCGTCGTAGACCACCGCGCTGCGCCCGTCGGCCAGCGCCGCGCGGGCCCACTGCCAATCGCTGAAGCTGGCTTCCAGCGGCACCTCGCCGCGGTTGCTGTCGAGGTAGCCGTTGCCCTGCCAGCGCCAGGCGGGGTCGATCAGATCGACCTCCACCCGGGCGCAGGGGGCGATCGGCCACCACTGGTGCACACCGGCACGGTCCAGCGCCAGTGGCGCCGGGCTGCCCAGGGCCTGCGGGTGCAGGCGCAGCGTGCCGCGCAGCCGGCGCGGCAGCGGCACGCAGCGCTCGTCGAGCTGCAGCACCAGCGCGCTGCCGTCCCAGTGCCATTGGCTGGGGCCGATGGCCAACGTGTGGGCGCAACGCTGCAACGCGCCGCTGCCGCGCTCGGTCATGGCCCAGCGCGCGCCGGGCCCGCCGTCGGTGCGGTACAGCGCCACGTTGATCGCCACATGCTGCTGGGGATCGGTGCGCCCGCCCTGGCGCGCACGCGCCCCGGCGTAGTAGGGCGAGAACACACTGCCGATGAAGGCGATGACCACCAGCGCGTGGCGCTGGTCGTCGCTCAGCGCGTCGAGGTACCACCAGGCATAACCGCCGGGCGCCACGGCGCGGTCGAAATCCGGCCAGGGTGATCGGCCAGCAGCTGCTGCGCCGCCAGCAGCCCCGACAGTGCAGCCATCGGCACGCCCGCCCCCGGGTGGGTGCTGCCCCCCGCCAGGTACAGCCCCGGCACCGCGGTGCTCGCCGCCGGCCGGCTGAACGAGGCCCGCCAGCCGTGGGTCGCCGGGCCGTACAGCGCCCCGCCCGTCGCCGGGAAACGCTGCGCCCATTGCGCCGGGCCGTGCCGCAGCCGGCCCGGCGCATCCGGCTGCACCTGCAGGCCCAGCCGGGCCAGGTGCAGGAAGGTGCGTTGCTCGCATGCGCTGATCTCCTCGTCGGTAGGCTGACCCCGGTCGCCCAGTGCCGGTGCGTTGACCAGGCACAACAGGCGCTCGGCGGCGCCGTCGTCGGGCGTGGCCGCGTCGCCGCGGTCCTGGGCGCAGACATAGACCGTGGGCTCATCCGGCAAACGGCCCTGGGCGAACAGCTCGTGGAACTCGCGCGGGTAGTCGCCCGAGAAGAACACCGTGTGGCGCAGCAGCGGAAACCCACGCGCCGGCGCCCGCAGGTTCCAGGTCAGCGCCGACAGCGAGCGGCGGGCCACCGGCCGCGCCGGCACCGCGCCTTGCACCGCCTGCCCCAGCAGGCCGGCCGGCAGCGCGGCGGCATCACCGTTGAACACCACCGCCGACGCCGGCAGCACTTCGCCCAGGCCGCCCTCGGGCGCGGCCAGGCGCACGCCCGTCACCCGCCCGCTGCTGGTGGTCACCTGCGCCACACCCTGCCCGCAGCTGATGGTCACGCCCAGCCGCCGCGCCAGCCCGGCCAGCGCCTCGGCCAGCCGGTGCATGCCGCCCTGCACGCTCCACACGCCCGCCTGCTCGACATGGGCAATCAGCATCAGCGTGGCCGGCGCGGCCAGCGGCGACGAGCCGCCGTAGGTGGCGTAACGCGCAAACAACTGGCGCAGCCGGGCATCGTCGAACTGCCGGCCCAGTTCACGCCACAGGGTGTTGAAGGGCGAGATGCCCATCAGGCCACGCAGCTGCGGCCAGCCGGCCCGCGCGCAGCGCCAGGTCAGCGACAGCGGGCTGGGCCGGCTGCTGCGCAGGTAGGGGCCGTCCAGCGTCTGGAACACCGCTTTCGATCGCTCGCAGAAGGCCGCGTACTGGCGCGCCGCGGGGGCGCCCGAGAAGCGCCCCAGCGCATCCACCGTGGCGGCACGGTCGGCATGCAGGTCGAAGCGGCTGCCGTCGGGCCAGGCGTGGCGCGCCAAGGTGCGCAGCGGGGTGAGTTGCAGGTGCGCGTCCAGCCGCTCGCCGGCCAGCTCGAACAGCTGGTCGAACACCGGGCGCATCGTCATCACCGTGGGGCCGGCGTCCAGCGCGTGGCCGTCGATCAACACCGGCCGCAGCTTGCCGCCGATGGCGCTGTCGCGCTCGATCACCCGCACCGCCTGGCCGCGCGCGGCCAGCACCACGGCGGCCGCCAGGCCACCGATGCCGGCGCCCACCACGATCACCGGGGCCTGGGCCATCACCACCCGCCGCGTTGCATCGCGACCACCCGGTGTTGACGGGGGCTCGCCATGTGTCTATTCTGCATGACACATCATAATGTAATGTCGCAGTGACAAGGGCGGTCGCCCAGGTTGCCCGGCATTCGCCGGAGGACACATGGATCCCATGCACCGCATCGACCGGGCCCTGGTGGCCGCCCTCGCCAGCGTCGACCTGCCGAGCGGCCCGCCGCGCTTGGCCGCCGCGGTGCGGCATGCGGTGTTTCCGGGCGGCGCACGGGTGCGGCCGCGGCTGTGCGTGGCGGTGGCGCTGGCCTGCGGCGACGACGACCCCGCGCTGACCGATGCGGCGGCGGTGTCGCTCGAGCTGCTGCACTGCGCCTCGCTGGTGCACGACGACCTGCCCTGCTTCGACGACGCGCCCACGCGGCGCGGTGTGCCTTCGGTGCACAGCGCCTATGGTGAGCGGCTGGCGGTGCTGTCGGGGGATGCGCTGATCGTGCTGGCCTTCCAGGTGCTGGCGGCCGCGCCGATGCGCCAGCCGCAGCGACTGGCCGGCCTGATCCAGCGCATCGCCAGCGGCGTGGGCCAGCCGCACGGCATCGTCGCCGGCCAGGCTTGGGAATGCGAGCCGCATGTGCTGCTGCGCGACTACCAGCGCGCCAAGACCGGCGCCTTGTTCGCCGCCGCCACGATGGCCGGTGCCGAGGCCGCCGGCGGTGCGCCCGAACCCTGGCGCGCGCTGGGCGAATGGCTGGGCGAGGCCTACCAGGTGGCCGACGACATCCGCGACGTGGCGGCCGACCCGGTGCTGCTGGGCAAGCCCATCGGCCGCGACCAGGCGCTGGGCCGGCCCAACATGGCCGCCGCACACGGGCTGCTGGGCGCAGTGGCGCACTTCCACCAGCTGGTCGCGCATGCGGCTGCGGCGGTGCCCGACTGCCGCGGCGCGCAACGCTTGCGGGCCCTGGTGCGGGCCGAATCCGAACGGTTGGTACCGGCCGCGCTGTGCCACCAGTTGGCGCAGGCCGTGGCTTGAACGCCTGCCCGTGGCAGCGCTGCCCACCACCCCGGCGGCCAATCGGGTCGATCGGGCCGATCGGTCTGATCTGGTCCCAGACGCGAGCCCCGTGACCCGCTGGCTCGACGCGCTGCGCGACTGGGCCGACCGGCGCATCGCCAGCCCGGTCTTTCGGCGCTGGGCGGCGCGCTTTCCGCTCACCCGACCGATCGCGCGCCGGCGCGCGGCCGCGCTGTTCGACCTGGTGGCCGGCTTCAGCTACAGCCAGGTGCTGCTGGCCTGCGTGCAACTGCGGCTGTTCGATCACCTGGCGCAGGGTGCACAAAGCGCCGAGGCCCTGGCCCCCACGCTGCACCTGCCGCTGGAAGGCTGCCGCCGCCTGCTCGATGCCGCGGTGGCGCTGCGCCTGCTCAGCCGGCGCCAGCGTCATGGCCACGCCGCGGTGTACCGCCTGGGCCCGCTGGGCGCGCCGATGGTGGGCAATGCCGCCATCGCCGCGATGGTCGAGCACCACCGCCTGCTGTACGCCGACCTGGCCGACCCGCTGGCCCTGCTGCGCGCGCCGCCCGGCCAGGGTGCGCTGGCCGGCTATTGGGCCTATGCCCGCAATCCACAGCCGCACACGCTGGCACGCGAGCAGGTGGCCGACTACTCGGCGCTGATGGCCGCGTCGCAACCGCTGGTGGCCGATCAGATCCTCGACGCCTACCCGCTGGCGCGCCACCAGTGCCTGATGGACGTGGGCGGTGGCGAGGGCGTGTTCGCCGCCGCCGCGGCGCAGCGCTGGCCGCAGCTGCGGCTGCTGGTGTTCGATCTGCCCGAAGTGGCGCGCCGCGCGCAGGGCCGGCTGGCGGCGCTGGGCCTGGCCGGGCGCGCCAGCGCGGTGGGCGGCGACTTCACCGCCGATGCGCTGCCCACCGGGGCCGACGTCATCAGCCTGGTGCGGGTGGTGCATGACCACGACGACGCCCGCGTGATGGCCCTGCTGCGCGCCGTGCGCCGCGCGCTGCCGCCGCACGGCGTGCTGTTGCTGGCCGAGCCGATGGCCGGCACCCGCGGTGCGCAGGCCATGGGCGACGCCTACTTCGGCCTGTACCTGTGGGCCATGGGCAGCGGGCGGCCGCGCACCGTGGCCGAGCTGGGTCGCCTGCTGCAGGACGCCGGCTTCCTGGCGCCGCAGCGGCTGCACAACGCCATGCCGTTGCAGACGCAGGTGCTGCTGGTGCGGCCGGCGCCGCCGTGAGGTGACGGGTGTCAAAACCTGGGATAACCCGATGTAAGGTTTGCTTGACACTTTTGAGAGTCAGCGTAAAGTGACAACCAGACCTGACATCCCCGCATGACCACCTCAGCCACCCCTTCCCACAGCGCCTCGTGCGCGCGCCGGACATGAACACCACCGCGGTGCTGCTGGCCCAACCCGAGCGCCTGCACCTGGCCGAGTTGCAGCTGACCGAGCCCACCGCCGAAGACGTGGTGGTCGACGTGCACTGGAGCGGCATCTCCACCGGCACCGAGCGCCTGCTGTTCACCGGCAAGATGCCGATGTTCCCGGGCATGGGCTACCCGCTGGTGCCGGGCTACGAATCGGTGGGCCGGGTCATCGCCGCGGGCGACGCCAGCGGCCACCGGGTCGGCCAGCAGGTGTTCGTGCCGGGCGCCAACTGCTTCGGCCCGCTGGATGGCCAGCCGGTGCGCGGGCTGTTCGGTGGATCGGCCTCGCGGCTGGTGGTGCCGGGCCGCCGGGTGATCCCCGTCGACGAGGCGCTGGGCGAGACAGCGGTGCTGCTGGCGCTGGCCGCAACGGCCTACCACGCGGTCTCGGGTGGTGGTCGCATCGAGCACCCCAAGGCACCGCAGCTGATCGTCGGCCACGGCGTGCTGGGCCGGTTGCTGGCGCGGCTGAACGTGGCGGCCGGCGTCAAGGACACCGTGGTGTGGGAGACCAACCCCACCCGCAGCGCCGGCGCCCAGGGCTATACCGTGCTGCACCCCGATACCGATGCGCGCCGCAACTACGACGTGATCTGCGACGTCAGCGGTGATTCCGACCTGCTCGACACCCTGATCGCCCGCCTGGCCCCCGGCGGCGAGGTGATCCTGGCCGGCTTCTACAGCCAGCCGCTGCACTTCAACTTTGCGCCGGCCTTCATGCGCGAAGCCCGGTTGCGTGCCGCCGCCGAATGGCAGCGCCCCGACCTGCTGGCCGTGCAGGCGCTGATCGCCAACGGCCTGCTGACGCTGGACGGGCTCATCACCCACCACGCGCCGTTCGCGCAAGCGGACACCGCCTATCGCACCGCCTTCGGCGATGTGTCTTGCTTGAAGATGGTTCTCGATTGGACGCACTGATATGAAGCCCCCACGCTCACTTAGTTCGCTGCCCCCCAAGGGGATGCTCAGTACCTTCGGAACGGCCGGGCGGTACTGACATGACCGCCAGCATCAACAGCCCCCAGGGTCCGGCCAGCGCCCCGATCCAGATCCTGCGTGACCTGCGCTTGAACGATGTCATGCTGCGCGCCGAGGCCGCCGTCGAGCCCGATGCGCCGGCCACCGGCCCGGTGACCAAGACCACCCAGATCATCGCCATCTACGGCAAGGGCGGCATCGGCAAGAGCTTCACGCTGGCCAACCTCAGCTACATGATGGCCCAGCAGGGCAAGAAGGTGCTGCTGATCGGTTGCGACCCGAAGAGCGACACCACCAGCCTGCTGTTCGGCGGCAAGGCCTGCCCCACCATCATCGAGACCAGCAGCAAGAAGAAGCTGGCCGGTGAGGCGGTCGCCATCGGCGACGTCTGCTTCAAGCGCGACGGCGTCTATGCGATGGAGCTGGGCGGGCCCGAGGTCGGCCGCGGCTGCGGCGGGCGCGGCATCATCCACGGCTTCGAGACGCTGGAAAAGCTGGGCTTCCACGACTGGGGCTTCGACTTCGTGCTGCTCGACTTCCTGGGCGACGTGGTCTGCGGCGGCTTCGGCCTGCCGATCGCCCGCGACATGTGCCAGAAGGTCATCGTCGTCGCCAGCAACGACCTGCAGTCGCTCTACGTCGCCAACAACGTCTGCAGCGCGGTCGAGTACTTCCGCAAGCTCGGCGGCAACGTCGGCGTGGCCGGCATGGTGATCAACCGCGACGACGGCACCGGCGAGGCCAAGGTCTTCGCCGCCAACGCCGGCATCCCGGTGCTGGCCACCATCCCGGCCAACGAAGACATCCGCCGCAAGAGCGCCAGCTACGAAATCATCGGCCGCCCCGGCACGCAGTGGGCCCCGCTGTTCGAGGAACTGGCCACCAACGTGGCCGAAGCACCGCCGGTGCGCCCCAAGCCGCAGACGCAGGACCAATTGCTGGGCCTGTTCTCGGCCGAGGTGACCGGGCGCGATTTCAAGATGGAGCCGGCCACGCTGTTCGACATGGTGGGCAAGACCGAAATCGTGAAGCCCACGCTCGAAGTCATCTACGACGAAGTATGACCCCCCCCCGTAACGCCTTCGGCGTTCCCCCCCAGGGGGGCGCACCCAGCGGCCCGGCAGAGCCGGTTCCGCGGCTGCCGCTGGACGGCCTGCCGCCTTCGGGCGGTGACGGCCTGGGCTGCCACTCCGGCGCCGAAACCATGCTCGCCGCGGCCAAGACCGCCGGCAAGAGCGAGACGCTGGCGCAATACGCGCAGGATTATCCCAAGGGGCCGCACGACCAGCCGCAAAGCATGTGCCCGGCCTTCGGTTCGCTGCGTGTGGGCCTGCGCATGCGGCGCACCGCCACGGTGTTGAGCGGCTCGGCCTGCTGCGTCTACGGCCTCACCTTCACCAGCCACTTCTACGGCGCGCGCCGCAGCGTGGGCTACGTGCCCTTCAACAGCGAGAGCCTGGTCACCGGCAAGCTGTTCGAGGACATCCGCGAGGCCACCTTCAAGCTCGCCGATCCGGCGCTGTACGACAGCATCGTGCTGATCAACCTGTGCGTGCCGACCGCCAGCGGCGTGCCGCTGCAGCTGCTGCCCAAGCAGATCAACGGCGTGCGCATCATCGGCATCGACGTGCCCGGCTTCGGCGTGCCCACCCATGCCGAGGCCAAGGACGTGCTGGCCGGCGCGATGCTGAAATACGCCCGCAGCGAGGTCGAGGCCGGCCCGGTGCAGGCGCCAAGAGGGGGGCGCAGCAGCAAGCCGACGGTCACGCTGCTGGGCGAGATGTTCCCGGCCGACCCGGTGATCCTGGGCATGATGCTCGAACCGATGGGCCTGGCCGCCGGCCCGGTGGTGCCCACCCGTGAATGGCGCGAGCTGTATGCCGCGCTCGACGGCGCGGTGGTCGCGGCGATCCATCCCTTCTACACCGCCAGCGTGCGCGAGTTCCAGGCCGCCGGCCGGCCGATCGTCGGCTCGGCCCCGGTGGGCCACGACGGCACCGAGGCCTGGCTGCAGGCCATCGGCGACGCCACCAATACCGCCCAACCCCTGATCGACGCGGCCAAGAACCGCATCCTGCCGGCCATCAAAGGGGCGCTGGCCGCCAAGCCGATCCAGGGCCGCATCACCTTGTCGGGCTACGAGGGCAGCGAGCTGATCGTCGCCCGCCTGCTGGTCGAGAGCGGCGCCGACCTGCGCTACGTCGGCACCGCCTGCCCGCGCACGCCCTGGAGCGAGGCCGACTGCCAATGGCTGCAGGCGCGCGGCGTGCACGTGCAGTACCGCGCCAGCCTCGAGCAGGACCTGGCGGCGATGCACGCGTTCAAGCCCGATCTGGCGATCGGCACCACCCCGGTGGTTCAGGCCGCCAAGCAGGCGCGCATCCCCGCGCTGTACTTCACCAACCTGATCTCGGCGCGCCCGCTGATGGGCCCGGCCGGTGCCGGCTCGCTGGCCGCGGTGATCAACGCCGCCATCGCCAACCAGGCGCGCTTCGACGCCATGGCCGATTTCTTCGGCGATGCCGGCCAGGGCGACAAGGCCGGCGTGTGGACCGACACGCCCAAGGACCGGCCCGAGTTCCGCGCCGACTTCAAGCGCCAGGTGATCAAGCTGCATGCCAAGCGCAAAGCCGAGGCGATGATCTGATGCTAGTCCTCGACCACGATCGTGCCGGCGGCTATTGGGGCGCCGTGTATGTGTTCACCGCCATCAAGGGCCTGCAGGTGGTGATCGACGGCCCGGTGGGCTGCGAGAACCTGCCGGTCACCAGCGTGCTGCACTACACCGACGCGCTGCCACCGCACGAGCTGCCCATCGTCGTCACCGGCCTGGCCGAAGAGCAACTGGGCCGCGAAGGCACCGAAGGCGCGATGAAGCGCGCCCACGCCACGCTCGACCCCGACCTGCCCAGCGTGGTGGTCACCGGCAGCATCGCCGAGATGATCGGCGGCGGCGTCACGCCCGAGGGCACGGCGCTGCAGCGCTTCCTGCCGCGCACCATCGACGAAGACCAGTGGCAGTGCGCCAACCGCGCGATGTTCTGGCTGTGGGCCCAGTACGGCCTGCGCCACATCCCGGCACGCAAGCCCCTGGCCGAGCGCCCCGCCGGCAGCAAGCCGCGCGTCAACATCATCGGCCCCTGCTACGGCAGCTTCAACCTGCCCAGCGACCTGCACGAGATCCGCCGCTTAGTCGTTGGCATCGGCGCCGAGATCAACCTGGTCTTTCCGTTGGGCAGCCACCTGGCCGAGGTGCAGCAGCTGGCCGACGCCGACGTCAACATCAACCTGTACCGCGAGTACGGGACGATGCTGTGCGATGCCCTGGAGCGGCCCTGGTTGCAGGCGCCGATCGGGTTGCACAGCACCACCAAGTTCCTGCGCAGTCTGGGCAACCTGCTGGGGCTGGATCCCGAGCCTTTCATCGAGCGCGAGAAGCACACCACAGTCAAGCCCCTGTGGGATTTGTGGCGCTCGGTGACGCAGGATTTTTTCGGCACCGCCAGCTTCGCGGTGGTGGCCGGAGAAACCTACACCCGCGGCCTGCGGCACTACCTGGAAGACGAACTCGGCCTGCCCTGCCAGTTCGCGGTGCCGCGCCTGCCCGGGGCCAAGACCGACAACGCGGCCATCCGCCAGCTGACCCGCGACAAGCCGCCGCTGGTGCTGTTCGGCAGCTACAACGAGCGCATGTACCTGGCCGAGTGCGGCGGTGGCCACGGGCCGCGGCCCAGCTACATCCCGGCCTCGTTTCCCGGCGCCATCATCCGCCGCGCCACGGGCACGCCCTTCATGGGTTATGCCGGCGCCACCTACGTGCTGCAGGAGTACTGCAACGCGCTGTTCGACGCGCTGTTCCACGTGCTGCCGCTGGGCACCGACCTCGACCGCGCCGAGGCCACGCCTTCGCGCCTGGACGATGCCATAGGCCTGGCGCCCGGCCGCCCGAAGCCTGGCCTGCCCCCGCAGGGCGGGGAGGCGCGCAGCGCCTGGGGTGCCGACATCATCAGCCCCTGGGACGACGACGCGCAGCGCCTGCTGAACGAGCTGGTCAGCGCCCAGCCGGTGCTGGTGCAGATCTCGGCGGCCAAGCGCCTGCGCGACCGCGCCGAAGCCGATGCCCGCCAGGCCGGCGAAGAACGCATCACCGCCGAGCGCGTGGCCCGTGCCCGCGCCGCGCTCAGTTCAGGAGCCACGGCATGACCGCCGCGCTCCGCCCCCTTGTTTCGGCGCGCCTCACCGCGTGCCGGGCCAACCCAACCGCGCGGGTGCAGCGCGGTAAAGGCAACCCGTCGCATCCTGGCCTGTCGGCCGGGATGGGCCGGGTATCCGACGGCGGCCGCAAGGCCAACCAAGGCCGCGAGGCCCATTGAAAAAGGAACCACGTTATGGCAAACGACCGACAAGGCTCGCTGTCCGGGTTGACCGAGCAGGAAGCACGGGAGTTTCACGGCATGTTCGTGAGCAGCTTCATCGGCTTCACCGTGATCGCAATCGTCGCTCACGTGCTGGTGTGGAACTGGCGCTCGTGGCTGTAAGCCGCTAGCCCTGTTCGTTACCCGCTCAACAAGGAGCAAACCATGGCAGCTTCAACACTCAAGCCCCATTCAACACCTGCCGTCGACGGTGCGCTGTCGCCGGTGGTGTTCTGTGCCGGCTTCGCCGTGTTTCTGGTGATCGCCCTCGTCGCCCAGATGCTGACCATGCGGTGGCGGACCTGGTTGCCAGGCGCCGAGGGAGAACGGTCGTTGATCGGCGGCGTCAAGTCGGCGGTCTACACCTTCATGTCCTACATCCCCTAAGGAGGTATCCACCATGTGGAGACTTTGGTTGTTGTTCGATCCGCGAAGGATCCTGGTTGCGCTCGGCACGTTCCTGTTCGGCCTGGCCATCCTCATCCACTTCATCCTGCTCAGCACGGACAAGTTCAACTGGCTCGATGGCGCGAGGGCGCCCGCCAAGGCGGCTGCCGTGCAGATGGAACCGCTGCAACCCAGGGCCTGACGCCCCGGTGGCGGGGCAGCCTGCACCACCGCAATCGGCCAGGCCCCCGCGGGCCGGCTGGTTGCCACGAATTCGCAAGACCGGTCGTCACCATGCCCAAGGCGCGGTGAGACCTGACCAACCGGGAGCCGGCGATGGCCATGCTCAGCTTTGAAAAGAAGTACCGCGTGCGCGGCGGCACCCTGCTCGGGGGCGACCTGTTCGACTTCTGGGTCGGGCCGTTCTACGTCGGGTTCTTCGGCGTCACCAGTGCGTTCTTCGCGATCCTGGGCACGCTGCTGATCATCTGGGGCGCGGCGATGGGGCCCACCTGGAACCTCTGGCAGATCAACATCGCGCCACCCGACCTGAGCTACGGGCTGCGCCTGGCGCCGATGGCCGAGGGCGGGCTGTGGCAGATCGTCTCGATCTGCGCGCTGGGCGCGTTCGTTTCGTGGGCGCTGCGCGAGGTCGAGATCTGCCGCAAGCTGGGCATGGGCCTGCATGTGCCCATCGCCTTCGGCTTCGCGATCCTGGCGTACTTCACGCTGGTGTTCATCCGCCCGCTGCTGCTGGGCGCCTGGGGCCATGGCTTCCCGTACGGGATCATGAGCCACCTCGACTGGGTCTCGAACACCGGCTACCAGTACCTGCACTTCCACTACAACCCGGCGCACATGGTGGCGATCAGCTTCTTCTTCGCCACCGCCTTCGCGCTGTCGTTGCACGGTGGGCTGATCCTGGCCATGACCAACCCGGCCACCGGCGAGCCGGTGAAGACGCCCGAGCACGAGAACACCTTCTTCCGCGACACCATCGGCTACTCGATCGGCTCGCTGGGCATCCACCGTCTGGGCCTGTTCCTGGCGCTGTCGGCGGCCTTCTGGAGCGCGGTCTGCATCGTCATCAGCGGGCCCTTCTGGACCCGCGGCTGGCCCGAGTGGTGGGGCTGGTGGCTCAGCCTTCCCGTCTGGAGGTGAATTCACACCCCCCCCGAAGCGCCTGCGGCGCTCCCCCCCAGGGGGGCGGCCCCGGCAGCCCGGCAAAGCCGGATCTGCGGCGCCCGTTTGGTTTGACCGGCGCGTTGTTTGAGAGTTAGGAGCCTAGACCATGGCTGAGTACCAGAACATCTTCACCCGGGTGCAGGTGCATGCGCCGTCCTACCCCGGCGTGCCGTTGCCCTACCGGGGCGAGAACGAGCAGCGGGCCGGCGGGCCGATCCACCTGCACCTCCTGGGGCGCATCGGCGATGCGCAGCTGGGGCCGATCTACCTCGGTTGGCTGGGCGTGGTTTCGCTGATCTGCGGCTTCATCGCCTTCGAGATCATCGGCCTGAACATGCTGGCCCAGGTGAACTGGGACCCGATCCAGTTCGTGCGCCAGCTGTTCTGGCTGGGGCTGGAGCCGCCGCCGCCCGAGTATGGGCTGAAGATACCGCCGCTGGCCAAGGGCGGCTGGTGGCTGATGGCGGGCTTCTTCCTCACGCTGGCCATCCTGCTGTGGTGGGTGCGCATGTACCGCCGCGCCCGCGCGCTGGGCATCGGCACGCACGTGCCCTGGGCCTTCGCCGCGGCGATCTGGCTGTACCTGGTGCTGGGCTTCATCCGCCCGGTGATGCTGGGCCAGTGGAGCGAGGCGGTGCCCTTCGGCATCTTTCCGCACCTGGACTGGACGGCCGCGTTCTCGCTGCGTTACGGCAACCTGTTCTACAACCCGTTCCACATGCTGTCGATCGCCTTCCTGTACGGCTCGGCGCTGCTGTTCGCGATGCACGGCGCCACCATCCTGGCGGTCAGCCGCTTCGGCGGCGAGCGCGAGATCGAGCAGATCTACGACCGCGGCACCGCCAGCGAACGCGCTGCGCTGTTCTGGCGCTGGACCATGGGCTTCAACGCCACGATGGAGTCGATCCACCGCTGGGCCTGGTGGTTTGCGGTGCTCACGCCGCTGACCGGCGGCATCGGCATCCTGCTGACCGGCACCGTGGTCGACAACTGGTACCTCTGGGCGGTGCAGCACGGCGTGGCGCCGTCCTACCCGGCCGTCTTCCCCACCGGCGCCGATCCGGCCCTGTTGCCCAAGTGACGGCGCGCCCCCCGGCCCCAAGAGCCCCCAATGCCAAGAGGTGATCCGCATGAAGCGTTTCCACACCGCCCTGCTGGCCACCCTGCTGGCCCCGCTGCTGCTCGCCGGTTGCGAGAAGCCGCCGATGGACAGCACCCAGACCGGCTTTCGCGGCACCGCCATGGGCGCGGTGCAGAACCCGCGCATCGTCGGACCGGTCGAGGCGGCGCAGAAGCTGCCCGATCCGGTGCCGGCCATCCCGTCGCCACCGGTCAGCCCGCTGTCGCGCGATGTCTTCAAGAACGTGCAGGTGCTGGGCGACCTGCCGGCCGGCGAGTTCACCCGCACGATGCTGGCGATCACCGCCTGGGTGGCGCCCCAGGAGGGCTGTGCCTACTGCCACAAGGCCGGCGACGAACTGTCCGCCGACACGCTCTACACCAAGGTGGTGGCGCGCAAGATGATCGCGATGACGCGCCACATCAACACCGACTGGAAGCAGCACGTCGCGGCCAGCGGTGATGCGGGGGCCGGCGGCGTCACCTGCTACACCTGCCACCGCGGCCAGCCGGTGCCGGCCAGGATCTGGTTCACCGCGCCAGCGCCGCGGCAGACCGGCGGCAGCACCGCCGATTCGAACGGCCAGAACCGGCCGGCCGTGGCCGCCGGGCTGACCTCCCTGGGCATCGATCCGCTGTCGCCTTACCTGCTGGGCAATGAGCGCATCCGGGCGGCTGCCACCACCGCCCTGCCCGTCAACGCGCCGATCAGCATCCAGCAGACCGAAAAGACCTTCGGCCTGATGATGCACATGAGCCAGTCGCTGGGCGTCAACTGCACCTATTGCCACAACACCCGCTCGCATGCCGAATGGGCCGAGAGCCCGCCCACCCGCACCACCGCCTTCCACGGCATCAACATGGCGCGGGACCTGAACGTGGCCTACATGCTGCCGTTGACCCAGGTCTTCCCCGCCAATCGGCTGGGCCCCACCGGTGACGTGGCCAAGGTCAGCTGCGCCACCTGCCACCAGGGCCTGTTCAAGCCGCTGAAGGGTGCGCCGCTGCTCAAGGACCATCCGGCGCTGGGTGCGCCCGTGGCGGCGGCGTCCGACACCACCAGCGTGCCGAGCACCGCCGTGGCCAAGGTGGCCACCCGGCCCGCCACCCAGCGCTGACACCGCCACACCCACCGGGGAGCGCCTCATGGACATGCGCGTGCGTCCCGCCGACGTGCTGCTGGCGCAGCCGCGTGGCTTCTGTGCCGGTGTGGTGCGCGCCATCGACGTGGTCGAGCAGGCCCTCGACCTGTTCGGCGCACCGGTGCATGTGTTCCACGAGATCGTGCACAACGGCCACGTGGTGCAGGCGCTGCGCTGCCGCGGCGCGGTGTTCGTCGACCGCATCGATCAGATCCCCGAAGGTGCGGTCACGATCTTCAGCGCCCATGGCGTGGCCCACAGCGTGGTGGCCGAAGCGCGTGCGCGCCGGCTGCGGGTGATCGACGCCACCTGCCCGCTGGTGGCCAAGGTGCACCTGCAGGCGCAGCGTTATGCGCAGGCCGGCCGCACCGTGCTGATGATCGGCCATCCGGGCCACGACGAGGTGGTGGGCACGCTGGGTGCGATCGACGGGCCGGCCTTCGTCGTGCCCTCGGTGGCGGCGGCCGAGCAACTCGACCTGCCCGGCGCCACGCCGCTGGCCTACGTGACCCAGACCACGCTGAGCGTGGACGACACCCGCGACATCATCGCGGTGCTGCAGCGCCGCTTCCCCGGCATCGAAGGCCCGGCGCTGGCCGACATCTGCTACGCCACGCAGAACCGGCAGACCGCCGTGCGTTTCCTGGCGCGCCAGGCCGACCGGGTGCTGGTGGTGGGGGCGCGCAACAGCAGCAACTCCTGCCGGCTGCGCGAAGTGGCCGAGCAGCAAGGCGTGCCGGCCTGGCTGGTGGAGGACGCCGACCAGATCCAGCCCGCGTGGCTGATCGGTGCGCGCTGCATCGGCGTGACCGCGGGCGCCAGCACGCCCGAATCGCTGGTGCAGGGCGTCTGCGACCGGCTGCGTGAACTGGGTGCCCGCGGCGTGCGGCAACTGCCCGGCAAGCCCGAGAGCGTGAGCTTCCGCCTGCCGTCCGCCCTGGACGCGGCCCGCGCCCGGGTGGCCGTGACCAGCCTGTTGGAATGAGGCCAGACCGAACGGGCACACCATGAATCCCCTCAGCAAGAAGCTGATGCGCAGCTGGGCCCAGGCAGGCCCGCGCTTTCTGCCGTTTGCCGATGTCGCCTCACCCGACCTGCCGCTGAGCCGCTTGCTGCGGCTGTCGCTGTTCCAGGTGTCGGTGGGCATGGCGCTGGTGCTGCTGGTGGGCACGCTGAACCGGGTGATGATCGTCGAGCTGCAGGTGCCGGCCTCGCTGGTGGCGGTGATGATCTCGCTGCCGGTGCTGTTTGCGCCCTTCCGCGCGCTGATCGGCTTCAAGTCCGACACCCACCGCTCGGCGCTGGGCTGGCGCCGCGTGCCCTTCATCTGGAAGGGCACCATGATCCAGTTCGGCGGGCTGGCGATCATGCCGTTTGCGCTGCTGGTGCTGTCGGGGGGCGGCCATGCCAGCGAATGGCCGTCGTGGATCGGCCAGGCCGGTGCCGGGCTGGCCTTCCTGCTGGTGGGTGCCGGCCTGCACATCACCCAGACCGCCGGGCTGGCGCTGGCCACCGACCTGGCGCCGGTCGAATCACAACCGCGCGTGGTGGGCCTGATGTACGTGATGCTGCTGGCGGGCACCATCGTCAGCGCGCTGGTGTTCGGCGCGATGCTCGAGAACTTCAGCGCCGGCCGCTTGATCGAGGTGATCCAGGGCTCGGCCGTGGCCACCATCGCGCTGAACCTGCTGGCCTTGTGGAAGCAGGAGACGCGCCGCCCGCAACGCGGTGTGCAGGCGCCCGCACAGGCGCCCAGCTTTCGCGCGAGCTGGGGCAGCTTTGCCAACGGCGACCACGCGATGCGGCGGCTGGCGGCCGTCGGGCTGGGCACCATGGCCTTCAGCATGCAGGACGTGCTGCTCGAACCCTATGGCGGCCAGGTGCTGCACCTGACGGTGAGCGCCACCACCACGCTGACGGCCACGCTGGCGCTGGGCGGGTTGCTGGGCTTCTGGCTGGCGTCGCGCGTGCTGGGCAAGGGCGCGGACGCGTTTCGCATCGCCAGCCACGGCGCGCTGGTGGGCATGGCGGCTTTTGCCGCGGTGATCGCCGCGGCGTCGCTGCAGTCGCCGCTGCTGTTCGGCGCCGGCGTGCTGCTGATCGGCTTCGGCGGCGGGTTGTTCGGCCACGGCACGCTCACCGCAACGATGAACCTGGCGCCCAAGGAGCAGGCCGGCCTGGCGCTGGGGGCCTGGGGTGCTGTGCAGGCCACCTCGGCGGGCGTGGCAGTGGCGCTGGGTGGCATCGGCCGCGACCTGGTCTCGGCGCTGGCCGAGCGCAACCTGCTGCTGGCGGCGTGGAACAGCCCGGCCACCGGCTACATCGCCGTCTACGCGCTCGAGCTGCTGCTGCTGGCGGCCACGCTGGTGGCGATGGCGCCGCTGATCCGCCAACGCACCGCCGGCCACGCCGCCGCGGTGGGCGCCACCCCCGACTGACACCAGCGCATCGCCGCCGACCTCGGCGCGCTGTGCCCATCCACTGACCACACCAAGAGACTGGGGCCGGGATCTTGCGATCCCGGCCCCAGTCCGGCGATGGCCATGGAGGTTCCGCTACGGCTTGCCGGTCGGGGCCTTCGCGATGAGCACGGTGGCCGCCTCGGTGCCGGTCGGTGCCGCAGCCAGTGGTGCGGTCATCGTCGTGGTGTTGGCCGCGGCCTTGGCCGGCATGGCGGCCGCCACGGCGGCCTTGCCGCTGTAGTACGCGGGGTACCAGGCGGTGGTGGTCAGCACGGCGGCATGCACCGCCAGCGCGATCACGGTCACGCCGCCCAGGAACAGCGGCAGACCGACGGTGGGCTTGACCACCAGCCAGATTTTTCCTTGATTAATGGTCTATCCCTTCAGTGCAGCCAAGGGGTGTAGATGTACGCCAGCAGGTGCGCCAGCGCGGCGATGAAGCCGAAAATGCGGGTGCCCTCGATGACGTGGCGATGCAGTTCTTCGCTTTCGGCCAAGGTCAGCCCGGTCGGCCAGACCCTGTTCGGATCGATGTCCATTCCGATTCTCCTAGTCAATGTTTCCGTCTTTACCGTGCTGAACCCGCACGTGGGTAGGGGGTGGCTCTTGCGGCCACTTGGCAGTCAGCGACTTGGGGGTCGCGTGTCCGGTGAAATCATGTTCATCCGCCCAGGGGCGGCGCCGATGCCGCGGGCACCTTGGCGTCGGCCTTGGCATGCGAGCGCAGGCCCCAGCGCCACAGCAGCTCGGTGGGCAGCGGCAGCACCAGCAACCAGTGCTCCAGCGCGCCCAGCGCCAGCATCGTGCCCACCAGCGCCAGGCCGGCGGTCTCGAACGGGGGGGCTGTCACGGTGGCCAGCTGCCACCACACCAGCACGGCCGCGCCGGTGCTGGCGGTCACCGAGAACGGGAACAGCACGTTCATCGGCGCACGCCGGAAGTAGCTCTTCATGTACTGCAGGTGCGGCGGCAGGAAGTTCTCGCCCAGGTTGCGCACGCCCAGAAAGATGTTGAGCTTGGCACTCTGGCGCATCACCCACAGCGCCATGAAGGTCCACAGGCCGACGCGGTTCTCACCATTGCCCACGCAGGCCACCACCGCGATGGCCAGCACTATCAGCGCCAGCTCGTGGTAGAGCACGGCCTGCACCGCAAAGCCGGTGCGGCGCCAGCCGCTGGCCCCGGGTGGGCAGGCGCTGCGGCGCGGGCCGGTCACCACGCCCAGCAGGAAGGCCACCTCCTGCCAGGCCCACACCAGCAGCGCACAGGTGAAGGCGCAGTAGGCGCCGGCCACGCTGGTGTCGTTGCGGGTGTGCACCAGCGCATACAGCGCCGCGACCAGCACCACGGTGGTGGCCTGCAGCGTCAGCGGGAAGGTGCGCGGCGGCAGGCCGTCGAGGTAGAGGATCACGCCCGTGCTGAACCACCACGCGAACAGCGTGTAGAGCAGGGGCAGGGCCAGTTCGGACATCGGGGGTGGGTGAAGCGGGTCGGCGAGGGTTCGGCGCAGTCAGTCCGCTGGCCTCACCAGGCCGGCGCCATGTGGATGGTCTCGGGCAGTGGGTGCGTCTTCACCGGCATCAGGTACAGCCGGGCAAAGGTGCCGAAGGCCGCCACCGCGCAGCCGGCCTGGGTGAGATTGCCGACCAGGCCGCCCCGCGCCTTGGCCGCGTCCATCTTCCTGGACAGCATGCACAGCCGGGTGAGGCCGGCGCGGAAGGCCGGGTGGTCGGTGTCCAGCGTCAGCGGGAAGCACTGCTTGGAGATCTCGCTGGTGATGCGGAACACCTCGAAGTCGTAGCTGTCGGCATCGAGCCCCATGGCGTCGTGCATCTCGGGGCGGCTGTGGTCGCGCACGAACATCGTGGCGTACACCGCCAGCAGGAAGAAGCGGATCCACAGCTTGTTGCCGCCCGCCAGCAGCTGCGGGTTCGCGCGCAGGATCAGCGCGAACGATTCGCCGTGGCGGAATTCGTCGTTGCACCAGCGCTCGAACCAGCGAAAGATCGGGTGAAAGCGCAGCTCGGGGTGGCGCTCGAGCTGGCGGAAGATCGCGATGTAGCGCGCGTAGCCGATCTTCTCGGACAGGTAGGTGGCGTAGAAGATGTACTTGGGCTTGAAGTAGGTGTAGGCCTTGGTGCGCTTGAGCTGGCCCAGGTCGACGCCCAGGCCGTAGTCCTTGAGCGCACTGTTGATGAAGCCGGCATGGCGCGATTCATCACGCGCCATGAAGGTCATCAGCTGCTTGATGTCGGGGTTGCTGACGTTCTTGCGGATCTCGTTGTAGAGCACGCAGCCCGAGAACTCGCTGGTCAGCGAGCTGACCAGGAACTCGAGGAACTCCTTCTTCAGCGCTGGCGGCAGCTCGCGGATCTCGCTCTTGAAGGCCTCGTCGCGCTGGAAGTGGTCGTGGTTGTTGTCGCCTTCGTACTCGGC
>Ga0155495_1032_pt1 | contig 45119 bp, 40 predicted proteins | sample RifCSPhighO2_12_FD_107153 | JGI IMG/M metagenome (GOLD analysis project Ga0155495, IMG submission 107153) | Burkholderiales bacterium RIFCSPHIGHO2_12_FULL_69_20
GCTGCTCGCATTGGCGCAGGCCGCGGGTGAGGCGGCTGGCCAGTCGGGCGCCCGACACCAGCGCCAGCCCGCCCAGCGCGGCGGCGCCGACGGCCACCGGCCAGGCCCCTTGCCACGCCGCGGCCGCGGCCGCAGCGGCCGCCGCCACGCCGGTGATGCCCAGCAGCGCGAACTTGGTGCCCAGCCCGGCGCCGCCCAGCAGGCGCCTGGCCAGGTTCAGTTGGCTCAGCAGGCCGGTGCTGACCACGTTGCCCTGCACGATGGCCAGCTTGCCGGCGCGGCCCTGCTTGAACAGCTGGTATGCCGCGTCGGCGGCCTGCACCTGGGTGCGGGTGGGCAGGGTGCGCACCGACATGTAGCCGCTGACCGCGTCGCCCTCGCGCACCGGCGTGGCGTTGGCCACCACCCAGTAATGGTCGCCGTTCTTGCAGCGGTTCTTCACCAGGCCGGTCCAGGGCAGGCCGGCCTTGAGCGTGCGCCACATGTCGTCGAAGGCTTCTTCGGGCATGTCGGGGTGGCGCACCAGGTTGTGCGGCTGGCCGATCAACTCTTCCTGCGTGAAGCCGCTGGCTTCGATGAAGTCGTCGTTGATGTAGGTGATGCGGCCCTTGAGGTCGGTGCGCGACACGATGGTCATGCCCTGGCGCAGCACGTACTCGTTCTGGGTGACGGGAAGATTGGATCGCATGGGGATGGTCTCCTGGGTATCGGGGCTTAGGTCGGGTGCGGGTCAGAAGCGGGTGAATGACGATTCGTCGATGTCGCCGGCCAGCGCCGGCGCCGTGCCCATCGGTGTCGAGTGCGTGGCCAGGTTGCGCGTGGCGGGTCTGCTGGCCGGCAGGCGCAGCCCGTTGCTGCTGGTCGACGCGGCAACGGCACGCGAGGGTGCCCGGGGTGCGGCCGGTGGTGTGCCACCGTCCTGGCTCAGGCGGAACCCGGCCATCAGCTCCTGCAGCCGGCCGGCCTGGGCCGACAGCTCCTCGGCGGTGGCCGACAGCTCTTCGCTGGCCGCGGCGGTCTGCTGGGTGGTGCTGTTGAGGTGGCTCATGGCGCTGTTGATCTGGCCCACGCCGTCGCTCTGCTGGCCCGAAGCGGCGGCGATCTCCTGCACCAGGGTGCTGGTCTTGTGGATGCTGGGCACCATGCGCTCGAGCAGGTGGCCGGCACGCTCGGCCAGGTGCACGCTGTTGCCGGCGAGCTGGCCGATCTCCTGCGCGGCCACCTGGCTGCGTTCGGCCAGCTTGCGCACTTCGGCGGCCACCACGGCAAAGCCCTTGCCGTGTTCACCGGCGCGTGCCGCCTCGATGGCCGCGTTCAGCGCCAGCAGGTTGGTCTGGTAGGCGATGTCGTCGACGATGCCGATCTTCTGGGCGATGCTCTTCATCGCATCCACCGTCTGCGACACCGCCTGGCCGCCTTCCATGGCCTCGCCGGCGGCCTGGGTGGCGATGCCGTCGGTCACCGTGGCGCTGTCGGCGTTGCGCTTCACCGAATCGCTGATCTCGTGCAGCGAGGCGGTGGTCTGCTCCACGCCCGCGGCCTGTTGCGAGGCCGAGTGCGCCAGCGACTGCGAGGTCTGCGACACCTGCTCGGAGGCCGCGCTCAGCTGCGCGGCCGCGGCCTGCACCTCGGCGAAGGTGTCGCTCACGGTGTCGAGCAGCTCGTTGAACTTGCCGCACAGCGCGGCGTGGAACTCGGGCTTGTCGGCCAGCGGAATGCGGTGGGTGAAGTCGCCCTGCGTGGCGGCGTCCACCGCCTGGCCGATCTCGTCGGCCACCTGGCTGGCGGCGCGGGCGGCGGCATCGGTGGTGGCCAGGCGGGCCTGGTCTTCGCTGCGGCGTTCGCGCAGCTTGTGCTGCATGGTGCGCAGGCTGTCGAGCAGGCGCGATTCTTCGCTGCGGCCGGTGCCCGCCGGGATCGGCTCGTCGAGCGCGCCGGCGCCCACCGATTCGGCGGCCGACATCGCGTCCTGCAGGCCGGTGCGCATGGCCACCAAGAAGCAGCGGAAGCCGTAGAAGCCCAGCAGCAGCGCCAGCGACGCGACCACGCCTTGCTTCATCCAGTTGGCCTGGGCTTCGGCGAGCACGTTGTCGACGTAGATGCCGGTGCCGATCACCCAGCCCCAGGGCTGGAAGGCCATCACATACGAGATCTTGTCCTGCGGCTTGTCGGCGCCCGGTTTGGGCCACTGGTAGGCCACCAGCCCGGCGCCCTGGGTGCGCGCCACGTCGGCGAAGGCCTTGAACAGGTGGAAGCCGTTGGGGTCCTTGAAGCCGGACAGGTCCTTGCCGTCCAGCTCGGGCTTCATCGGGTGCATGACCATCGTGGGGGCCATGTCGTTGATCCAGAAGTAATCGTCCTGGCCGTAGCGCAGCTTGGCCACCGCCGCCTTGGCCAGGCGTTGCGCCTCGGCCCGCGGCACGGCGCCGCTGGTCTCCAGGCCATGGGCCCAGACCAGCACCTTGTGCGCCACCTCCACATGGTGCTGCACGGCGGTCTGCTGGGCCTGCAGGCTGTGCGTGTATTGCGCCCAGGCCTGCCACGCCACCATGCCCAGCAGCGGCAGCGCCAGCAGGGCGCTGACCAGCAAGGCCTTGGCCGTGAAGCTCAGGCGCATGAACAGCCGCACGCCGGGATCTGCCGGCCGGCGGCCGGGTGCCGCTGCGTTGGCGCGGGCGTTGTACGAGGTGGTGGTCATGGTGCGATCAGGGGTGGCGTCACGGGGGGGTCAAGAGATAGGGCGGTGGCTCAGAACCGGGTGAACGAGGCTTCGTCCACGTCGGTCAGCACCGGCAGGTTGGCGTCGGCCGGGGCTTGTCGGGCAGGGGCGATAGCAGGCGAAGGGGATTGCGCATGGGGGCTCGCTGCGGTTCAGGCGGGGATGGCCACGGTGTGGCGGGGCAGGTGGCTGGCCTTCAGCGCCGCCGTCATCAACCCCTGCATGTCCAGCACCAGGGCCACGTCGCCCGAGCCCAGGATGGTCGAGCCGGCCAGCGCCTTGAGGTGGCGGAAGATGCCGGCCAGCGGCTTGATCACGGTCTGGTGCTCGCCCATCAGGCGGTCGACCACCAGGCCCACGCGCACCGCGCCATCGCGCACCACCACCAGGCTGCGGCGCTGCGGGTCGGTGGGTGCGTCCTCGGCGCCGGGCACCACGCCGTAGAACAGCGCCAGGTCGATGTAGGGCAGCACCTCGCCGCGCAGGTCGAAGGTGCCGCAGGTGCGCGCGGGCGCGTTCACGCATTCACGCGGCACGGCGATGCACTCGCTCACCACCGCCAGCGGCAGCACGTAGTGCACACCGCCCACCAGCGTGAGGAAGCCGTCGATCATCGCCAGCGTCAGCGGCAGGCGGATCTGCGTGTGGGTGCCGCGGCCTTCGTGGCTGGTCAGCGAGATCTGGCCACGCAGCGCCTCGATGTTGCGCTTGACCACGTCCATGCCCACGCCGCGGCCCGACAGGTCGGTCACCTTGTCGGCGGTGGAAAAGCCCGGCGCGAAGATCAGCTGCCACACCTCGGCATCGCTGGGCGTGGCGCCTTCGGGCAGCAGGCCACGCTCGATGGCCTTGGCCAGGATGCGCTCGCGGCGCAGGCCCTTGCCGTCGTCGCTGACCTCGATGACGATCGACCCCCCTTCGTGGCAGGCGGTCAGCGCCAGCCGGCCGGTGGCGCTCTTGCCGGCGGCCAGGCGCTCGGCGGGCAGTTCGATGCCGTGGTCCAGGCTGTTGCGCACCAGGTGCATCAGCGGGTCGGCGATCAGCTCGACCATCGACTTGTCCAGCTCGGTGTCGCCGCCGGTGACCACGAACTCGATGTCCTTGCCCAGCTGCTTGCTGGTGTCGCGCACCACGCGCTGGAAGCGGCTGAAGGTCTCGCCCACCGGCACCATGCGCAGCGCCAGCGCGCCGTCGCGGGTGGCCTGCACCAGCTCGCTGACACGCTGGGTGGCTTCGAGGAACAGCGCCGAGCCTTCCTGGTTGGCCACCATCTGCGCGCCCGAGCCGGCGATCACCAGCTCGCCGATCAGGTCGATCAGGTGGTCGAGCTTGTCGGCGCGCACCTTGACGAAGCGTGCCTCGGCGGGGGCGCGGCGGTCGCGGCCGGCGCGGCGGTCGGTGGCGGCGCGGCGCTCATCCACCGGGCTGGCATTGGCGGGCGCGATGGCGGGCGCGATGGCGTTGGCGAGGGCGCTGGCCTCGGCTTCGGCCAGGGTGGCAGGCTCCGCCAGCGACGGCGCTGCTTCGTGATCGAGCTGGCCCATGGTCATGCCCAGCGCCTGCCAGACGGCCAGCAAGGCCTCGTAGGCGGGGGCATCGTCGCCGCAGCGCAGTTGCAGCAGTTGTTCGAAGGCATCGCCGTCGGCGTCGGGCGGCAGGATCTGCACGCTGCAGTCGTCGACCGCAAACTCGAACACCCGTTCGATCTCGTCGTATCCGGCCTCGGTCTGCAAGCGCAGCTCGAAACCCAGGTGGCAGGTCTCGGCGTCCAGCGATGCCAGCGCCGGCAGCTCGTCGGCCAGCACCTGGCAGCCGGTCAGCGTGCCCAGGCTGCCCAGGTAGCGGATGAAGGCCAGCGGGTCGAGGCCGTTGCGCAGCGCATCGGGGCCGAAACGCAGCGACAGGTGCCAGGCCGTGGCGGCGATCGTGGTGGTGGTGGCGCGGGTGGTGGTGATCACCGGCGCGGCGGCGCTGACCGCATCGGCGTGGCCGGACGGCCCCGCCGCGCTGGACGCCGGGGCGGCGCCGGCGCTGTAGAGCTGGCGCAGGTGCTGGCCCAGCACGCGGCTGCGCTCGGCCACCCCCGCATCGGTGGCGCCGGTGCGCACCTCGTCGAGCAGCACCGCCATCTGGTCCAGGCCTTCGAGCAGCGCCGCGCTGATGGCCTCGGTCACCGGCAGCTCACCCGAGCGCAGGCCTTCGAGCAGGGTCTCCACCTCGTGGGTGAACACCACCACCGCGTCGCAGCCGAACAGCCCGGCGGTGCCCTTGATGGTGTGCGCGGCGCGGAACGCAGCGTTCAGGTTCTCGCTGTCGTCGGGGGCGGTCTCCATCACCAGCAGCGCCTGCTCGAACTGCTGCAGCATGTCGGCCGCCTCGTCGAGAAAGCCGACGCGGGCGGCGGCAATGATTTCGGCGTCGTCGTCGCGATGCATCGTGGGGATCCTCAGTGCGCCAGGCCGGCCAGGGCGGCGGCGGCGGCCGGGCCGAGCAGGTGGCCCAGGCCGAACAGGGTCAGGGCGTCGCGCACGGCGGCACTGGCCGCGGTGATGCACAGCGCATCGCCGCGCTCGGCCAGGCTGCGCTGCGTGGCCAGCAGCAGCTGCACGCCGCTGCTGTCGAAATCGGTCACCTCGCCCAGGTCGAGTGCCAGATCACCCGGCGTGCTGGCCAGTGCCTCGGCCACGGTGTCGCGGCAGGCCGCGGCGAAGGCGATGGTCAGCTCCGGACCCAGTGGCAGTGCAGCGGGCGTGGCGGTTCTGGCCGAGAGGGGCAGGGGCGAGGGGGGCATGGCCGACCTGCCTTCAGACGCAGAGCTTGGCGACGGCATCGACCAGCGTCGACGGCTGGAAGGGCTTGGTGATCCAGGCGCGCGCACCGGCGGCGCGGCCCTCGGCCTTCTTGCTCTCCTGCGTCTCGGTGGTGAGCATGATCACCGGCGTGAACTTGTAGGCCCCGGTGGTCTTCAGGTGGCGCAGGAAGCTCAGCCCGTCCATGTTGGGCATGTTCACGTCGCAGACGATCAGGTTCAGCTTCTGGCCGTTGAGCTTGCCGACGGCGTCCTTGCCGTCGACGGCCTCCACCACGCCATAACCGGCCTTCTGCAGCGCCAGCTTGACCACGGTGCGGAAACTGCCCGAGTCGTCAACAATCATCACGGTCTTGCTCATGGTCTGTGCCTTCAGAAAAGTCGGGGATCAGGGAGAGGAAATTCGGGTGGACGCGGGTCAGAAGAACTCGATCTCGCTGCCGCGGTCGATGTGCACGTTGCCGTGGTGCTGGGCGCGCTGCTCTTCCATCGTGTAGCTGCTCTCCAGGTTGGCCAGCCACTCGGCGGCGTCACTCTGGGTCGAGTAGGGATGGGCGGCCACCCAGCGGGCGAAGTTCTGCATGTCGCTGCCGACGATGGCCAGCATCTGGCTGAGCCGGTCGCCAAACTGGAAGTGCACGAAGGCCTCGTCGAGCTGGTTGCGCAAGACCTCGGCAGCCGACCGCACTTCGCCCGAGCTGCGCAGCGCCGTGCCCAGCGAGCCCAGCAGCGCGGCCAGCGCCTCGCGGGCGCGCACGTCCAGTTCCAGCCGCAGCTCTTCGGGCGTGGTGTCGCTGATCTCGCCGCGCAGGCGCTCGGCGGCCAGCGAGCGGTCGAGCCCGGCAACCGCACGTTCGATCTGCTCGCCGATCTCGCCCATGCGGGCGGCGAGCATGCGGGTCTCGTTGGCCACCGCCTGCGAGCCGCTGCCGCCACCTTGTCCGCCGCGGTTGGCCTCGATCGACGCATTGAAGGCCACCAGCCGGGTGTGCTTGCCGATCTCGCGCGCCTGCCGGCCCAGCTGGCGCAGTTCAGCCAGCGCCTGGCTGCAGCGCACCAGTTCGGCCACCGCGGCGTCGCGCTGGTCGAAGGCGCGCTGGCTGGGCACCAGCAGCGTGGCCAGGGCGCTGCGGGCGGGTGATGCTTCGTCCAGCGCGGCGTCCAGCGCACCCACCTCGACCGACGGGTTGCTGCGGTTGAGGCTGTCGGCCAGATCGCCCAGGGCGCCCGAGATCTGGCTGAAGGTGTCCAGCAGCTTGGCCAGGCCGTCGGCGGCCGCGTCGCGGGTGATCTCCACCTGCTTGCTCCAGACCGGCACGACCTGGCCGACCATCACCTCGGCGCCCACCCGGCCGCCGCTGACGCGGGGCTCGCTGAGCATCGGGTCGAGCGTGCTGTCTGCGGCATCGGGCGTGGTCGCGCCGGTACGCAGCAGCAGCGGCAGCAGGATGGCCGCCACCAGCGCCCCGACCATGCCGGCCCAGCCACCGGCCCAGCCCAGCAGCGCGCAGGCCAGCACCACCGAAGCGGCGGCGCCCAGGCGCAATCCACCCAGGCGGCGCAGCACACCGGCGGGGGCTGCGGACGCGGCTGGCGAGGAAGGTGAGGACAGTGCGGTCATCGTTGGGGCGGTGAGCAAGCGATCGGAGTCTTCGGGCGCGTGGTCGGGGCTCAGGATCTGAACCCGTGACGACACGCCGGGGCCTGATCGCTTATCGGTCACGCCACCGGATACTGAAGTCCGCCGGCCCGCCGGATGGCGGCTGGAGCGCGGCGATTCACCGGCTTCTTCGGCCCGGGCCGCCCGACAGACCTCAAGTTGGCGGCCGGGCGCGCCGATACCCCAGCAAGAACGGCCCGCATCGGTGGGCCTGCGCTGTGTTGGCCGCATTGGTTGCGGCCGCGGTATCACGCTGGTAAGCACCTGTCCAAGAAAAGGGCACTCGATGTCATTGCCTGCAAGCTCTGCCCTCATGAGCGTCGCGCTGCGCGGCGGCCGCTGGCAGGCCGCCCGCGAATTCTTCGCCTACCACGGCGTGTGGGCCTTCGGCGTGCGGGCGATGCGGCTGTGGTCGCTGCGCATGAAGATGCTGCTGCTCGTCACGGTGATGGCGCTGCCGCTGTTGCCGCTGATGGGCCAGCAGATCGTCGAGCGCAATCTGGTGGTCAAGGAGAGTGCGCGCCGCATGGCCGGCCTGCGCGTGTCGGAAGCGATCTTCAACGTGGGCAGTGCGCTCGACCTGGAGATGCGCGCGCTCGAGACTGGCCATGTTGCGCCGGGCGATGCCTTGCCCACGGCGCTGGCCGGCTTGCGCAGCGCGCTGCAGGTGGCCAGCGACGAGGGCCTGCCGCTGGCGCCGGTGCTGCGCACCTTTCTGCCGGCACTGGACCGCGCCGCCCGCAGCGGCGCGTTGTCACCGGCCTCGCGCCTGAGTGCCGTGATGGGTGCACGCCAGTCGATGGCCGCCATCCGCCAGGCGGCGGTCGAGGTGTCGCACCTGTTGCTGGCCCGCGATCCGGTGCGTGCCGCACACGCCAGCCTGGCGGTCGACTACCTGCCGACGATGCGCCGCGAGCTGTCGATCCTGCGCGGCCTCGCCGTGCGCCAGACGGCCCTGCTGGCCCAGGCGCCGCCGCCCGCGGCCGAGTTGCACGAACTGCTGGTCGCCGCGGCCGGGCGCGTCGAGAGCGTGAACCGGTTGATCGGGCTGTCCGAACGGGCGCTGGAGATGACGCGCGATCACCACTACGCCGAGGGCGAGGCTGCGCTGCACGCCAGCCGGGCGCTGCTGACGCGGCTGCGCAGCACGCTGCTGGCGCCCGCGCAGGATCGGCCATCGCCGACGCTGCGCCAGGAGGTGAACGATGCGTTCACCCTGATCACCCAACTGCAACGCAAGGTGCATCGGTCACTGGACCTCGAATTCCACCGATGGCACGACGAGGCCCAGTCGCAGCGCATGCGGCTGTTCGGCGCGCTGGCGCTGACCACGCTGCTGGCGGGCTACCTGGTCTACAGCTTCTTTCTGGTGATGCGCGGTGGCCTGAGCAAGCTGAACCACCAGATGACCCGCATGGCGCAGGGTGACCTGAGCGCACGGCCGATGGGGCTGGGCGGCGACGAAGTGGCCGACACCCTGCAGGCCATGACCACCTCGCTGGCGCGGCTGAGCGACCTGCTGGCCTCGGTGCGGCAGGGCGTGGGCTCGATCACCCAGGCCTCCGAGCAGATCGCCGCCGGCAATGGCGATCTGTCCAGTCGCAGCCGCCGCAACGCCGACGGGCTGGACCAGCTGGTGGCCGCGGTGACGCGCTACACCGACCAGTTGCAGACCTGCTCACGCAGCGTGGAAGAGGTGGTGACCACGGTGCAGACGCTGCGGCTGGCCTCGGTGCGCAACCGCCGCCAGGTGCAACGCCTGCAGGAGCGCATGACCTCGCTGCGCGGCAGCAGCCGCGAGATCGGCGAGATCGTCAGCCTGATCGACAACATCGCCTTCCGCACCAACATCCTGGCACTCAACGCGTCGGTCGAGGCGTCCAAGGCCGGCGAGGCCGGGCGTGGCTTTGCGGTGGTGGCGCAGGAGGTGCGGGCCCTGGCCACGCGCAGCGCCGATTCGGCGCGCCGGGTCGGCGAGATCGTGTCGCGCTCGACGCTGGAGATCGAGCAGGGCAAGGCCCTGGCCGACGAGACCGGCCTGTCGATCCAGGACGCCGACGGCCATGTGGACAAGATCCACCAGGCGATGTCCGAGGTGGCCGCGCTGACCAAGCAGGGCGATGTTGAATCGGCCGTGATCCTCGACGAGATCAAGGTGCTGAAGGACGGCACGGCCAAGAACCTGGGGCTGGTCGACCAGTTGGCCGTGGCCTCGGACGCGCTGCGCGGGCAGGGCGAGCGCCTGTCGCACAAGGTGGGCTTGTTCAAGCTGTCTTGAGCCGCACCGGGGTGCCGCCGCAGCGCGGCACTAACACTCGACGATGTTCACCGCCAGCCCGCCGCGGGCGGTCTCCTTGTACTTGGTCAGCATGTCGGCGCCGGTCTCGCGCATGGTCTTGATCACCTGATCGAGCGAGACGAAGTGGCTGCCGTCGCCGCGCAGCGCCATGCGCGCGGCGTTGATGGCCTTGACCGCGGCGATGGCGTTGCGCTCGATGCAGGGGATCTGCACCAGCCCACCCACCGGATCACAGGTCAGGCCCAGGTGGTGCTCCATGCCGATCTCGGCGGCGTTCTCCACCTGCGCGGGCGTGCCGCCCAGCACCGCGCACAAGGCGCCGGCGGCCATGCTGCAGGCCACGCCCACCTCGCCCTGGCAGCCGACCTCGGCGCCCGAGAGGCTGGCGTTCTCTTTGTAGAGCAGGCCGATGGCGGCGGCCGTCAGCAGGAAGTCGACCACGCCGGCCTCGCTGGCCGCCGGCGTGAAGCGGTGGTAGTAGTGCAGCACCGCCGGCACGATGCCGGCCGCGCCGTTGGTGGGCGCGGTGACCACCCGCCCGCCGGCGGCGTTCTCTTCGTTCACGGCCAGTGCGTACAGATTGACCCAATCCAGCACCTGCAGCGGATCACGCAGCGCTGCCTCAGGGTTGGCGCACAGCGCGCGGTGCAGCGGGGCGGCGCGCCGGCGCACCTGGAAGCCACCGGGCAGCACGCCATCGGTGGCGCAGCCGCGCCGCACGCAGTCCTGCATCACCTGCCAGATGCGCATCAGGCCGGCGTTGATCTCGGCGTCGCTGCGCCAGTGCTGCTCGTTGCGGCGCATCAACCCGGCGATCGACAGCCGGTGCTGGGCGCACAGCGCCATCAGCTCGGCGCCGTTGTGGAAGGGGTGGGGCAGCGCGCTGGTGTCGGGCACCAGCGCCTTCTGCAGCGCGCCATCGGCCGCCACCTCGTCGCTGACCACGAAGCCGCCGCCCACCGAGTAGTAGCAGCGCTCGGCGATCGGCGCACCGGCCGCATCGAAGGCCTGCAAGCGCATGCCGTTGGCATGGAAGGGCAGCGACTCGCGGCGGTGAAAACGCAGGTCGGTCTTTTCGTCGAACGGGATGGTCGGCCCGATGGCATCGCTGCCACGCAGCGCCAGCACCTTGCCCTTGCGCACCCCGGCCAGCAGCGCCGGGATGGTGTCGACCGCCACCGTGTCGGGCGCTTCGCCCATCAGCCCCAGCAGCACCGCCTTGTCGCTGCCGTGGCCCTTGCCGGTGGCGCCCAGGCTGCCGTACAGCGCGCAGCGCACGCGCGCCACACGATCCAGCTGGCCCTCGTGCGCCAGCCGCTGCACGAACAGCCGCGCGGCACGCATCGGCCCCACGGTGTGGCTGCTGCTCGGGCCGATGCCGATCTTGAACAGGTCGAAGACGGAGACGGCCATCGTGCCGGCAGCTCAGTCGTCGGCGAAATCCGACAGCGGCGGGCAGCTGCAGAACAGGTGGCGGTCGCCCCACACGTTGTCGACCCGGCCCACCGGCGACCAGTACTTGCCGCGCTTCAAGCCCGGCAGCGGAAAGGCCGCGTCGCTGCGGCGGTAGGCGTGCGGCCAGTCGTCGGCGCTGACCGCCGCCGCGGTGTGCGGCGCGTGCTTCAACGGGTGATCGTCCTTCGGCCATTCACCCGCCTCGACCTTGGTGATCTCGCCGCGGATGTTGATCATCGCGTCGCAGAAGCGGTCCAGCTCGGCCAGCGGCTCGCTCTCGGTGGGCTCGACCATCAGCGTGCCGGCCACCGGGAAGCTGAGCGTGGGCGCGTGGAAGCCGTAGTCGATCAGGCGCTTGGCCACGTCCTCGGCGCCGACGCCCGAGCTGTCCTTCAGCGGGCGCAGGTCGAGGATGCATTCATGCGCCACGCCGCCGCCCTTGATGCCGGCGATGCCGCCCGAGAAGTGGATGTCGTAGTGGTCGGCCAGGCGCGCGGCCACGTAGTTGGCGGCCAGGATCGCCACCTCGGTGGCGGCGGTCAGGCCTTCGGTGCCCATCATGCGCACGTACATCCAGCTGATCGGCAGCACGGCGGCATTGCCCAGCGGCGCGGCCGAGACAGCGCCGACCCCGCCCGCCACACCACCGGTGAGGTGTCCGGGCAGAAAAGGCACCAGGTCCTCGACCACGCACACCGGTCCCACGCCCGGACCGCCACCGCCGTGCGGGATGCAGAAGGTCTTGTGCAGGTTGAGGTGGCTCACATCGCCGCCGAACTCGCCCGGCGCGGCCACGCCCACCAGCGCGTTCATGTTGGCGCCGTCCACGTACACCCGACCGCCGTGGTCATGCACCATCTGGCACAGCGCCTTGACCTGCGTGTCGAACACGCCGTAGGTGCTGGGGTAGGTGATCATGATCGCGGCCAGTTGATCATGGTGCTTCTCGCACTTGGCCTGCAGGTCGACGAGATCGACGTTGCCCTGCGCATCGCACTTGACTACCACCACCTGCATGCCGGCCATCTGGGCGCTGGCGGGGTTGGTGCCATGCGCCGATTCGGGGATCAGGCAGATGGTGCGGTGGCCCTCGCCACGCGAGGCATGCCAGCCGCGGATGGCCAGCAGCCCGGCGTACTCCCCCTGCGAGCCGGCGTTGGGCTGCAGGCTGACGCCGGCATAACCGGTGGCCTGGCTGAGCCAGCCGCAGAGCTGCACGTTCAGCTCAGCATAACCCGCACGCTGGTCGGCCGGCGCAAACGGGTGGATGTGCGCAAATTCGGGCCAGGTGATGGGCACCATCTCGCTGGTGGCGTTGAGCTTCATCGTGCACGAGCCCAGCGGGATCATGCTGCGGTCGAGCGCGAGGTCCTTGTCCGACAGGCCGCGGATGTAGCGCAGCATCTCGGTTTCGCTGTGGTGGGTGTTGAACACCGGGTGCGTCAGGAAGTCGCTGCTGCGGCGCAGCGCGGCGGGGATCAGCGGCGCCATGCCGCCTTCGAACGCGTTGATGTCGGGCAGCGGCTGGCCCGGCGTGGCGAACCAGCCCCACAGTGCGGCCAGGTCGTCGCGGGTGGTGGTCTCGTCGAGCGTGATGCCGACTTGCGTGGCCGACAGCCGGCGCAGGTTGGCTCCGCCCGCCAGCGCGCGGGCGATGATGGCCTCGGTGCCCGCGCCGGTGGCCACCGCCAGCGTGTCGAAGGCCTGCGGGGTCAGCACTTCGAAGTCCAGGTCGCTCAAGCCACGCGCCAGGATCGCGGTGTAGCTGGCCACGCGGCGGGCGATGCGCTTCAGGCCCTCGGGCCCGTGGTAGACCGCGTACATGCTGGCCATCACCGCCAGCAGCACCTGCGCGGTGCAGATGTTGCTGGTGGCCTTCTCGCGGCGGATGTGCTGTTCACGCGTCTGCAGCGCCAGCCGGTAGGCGGGCTGGCCGTGGCTGTCGATGCTGACGCCCACCAGCCGGCCGGGCATCGAGCGCTTGTAGTCGTCGCGGCAGGCCAGGTAGGCGGCGTGCGGGCCGCCATTGCCCATCGGCACGCCGAAGCGCTGGCTGTTGCCGACCACGATGTCGGCGCCCAGTTCGCCCGGGGGCTTCAACAGCGTGAGGGCCAGCAGGTCGGCGGCGACGATCAGCGCGGCGTTCTTGGCGTGCGCGGCATCGGCCAGCGGCTGCAGGTCGGCGATGGCGCCACCGGTGCCCGGGTACTGCACCAGCACCGCAAAGCAGTCGTGCACCGCCAGCAGCGAGGCCACGTCGCCCACCTTGATATGCAGGCCCAGCGGTGCGGCGCGGGTGTGGATCACCTCGAGGGTCTGCGGGTGGCAGTCGGCGGCCACGATCAGCGTGTCGCTCTTGCTCTTCACGCTGCGCTTGGCCAGCGTCATCGCCTCGGCGGCGGCGGTGGCCTCGTCGAGCATGCTGGCGTTGGCCATGGCCATGGCCGTGAGGTCGCAGACCATGGTCTGGAAGTTGACCAGCGCCTCCATGCGGCCCTGCGAGATCTCCGCCTGGTAGGGCGTGTAGGCGGTGTACCAGGCCGGGTTCTCGAGGATGTTGCGCTGGATGACGCCCGGCACATGGGTGCCGTGGTAGCCCTGGCCGATGAAGCTCTTGAGCACCTGGTTCTTGGCCGCGATGGCGCGCAACTCGGCCAGCGCCTGGGCCTCGCCCACCGGCGCGGGCAGTTGCATCGCCTGGCCGCGGGCGATGCTGGCCGGCACCACGGCGTCGATCAGCGCGCGGCGCGAGGCCACGCCGATCGCCGACAGCATCAGCGCCTGGTCGGCCGCGTCGGGCCCCAGGTGGCGGGCGGCAAACTCGGCCGGGTTCTCGAGTTCGGACAGCGGAAGGTGGGCGGGCTGGAGCATGGTGCGGCTTCGGTTCAGGGCAGTGGCGGTATCAGAGCGTCTTGAGCAGCGCGTCGTAGGCCGGCGAATCCATCAGGCCGTCGAACTCCATCATGTTGCTGATCTTGACCTTGAAGAACCAGCCGTTGCCCATCGGGTCGGTGTTGGCCAGGGCCGGGTCGGCGCGCAGCGCCTCGTTGACCTCGACCACTTCGCCGCTGACCGGCATGAAGATGTCGGCCGCGGCCTTGACCGACTCGACCACGCCGGCCACTTCGCCCTGGGCGTAGCTGCGGCCCACTTCGGGCAGGTCGACGTAGACCACGTCACCCAGCGCATCCTGCGCATGCAGGGTGATGCCGACGATGGCGGCGTCGTGGTCCTCGATGTTGATCCATTCGTGGTCGTTGGTGAACTTGGTGGTCATGGGCAGTCCTTGCGGGTTGGGAACGAAATCGGGAGGGAGCGGTTCAGCGCTTGTAGCCGTGCGGCGTGAAAGGCATCGGCGTGACGCGCATCGGCAGGCGCTTGCCGCGCACTTCGGCATACACCTCGTGCTGCAGGCCGGCGTGGTTGGCGGCCAGGTAGGCCATGGCCACCGGCTCGTGCACCGTGGGGCCCAGCGTGCCGCTGGTCACGCGGCCCAGCGCATGGCCATGGGCGTCGACGATGGTGGTGCCTTCACGCACCGGCACCTTTTCCAGGCCGATGAGGCCCACGCGCTTGACCGAGGTGCCCATGGTCAGATGGCCTTCGATGACGCCGGCGCCGGGGTAGCCGCCGGCGCGCGCACCGCCGGGGCGGCGCACCTTCTGGATCGCCCAGGCCAGCCCGGCCTCGATCGGCGAGGTGCGGGTATCGACGTCGTGGCCGTACAGGCACAGGCCGGCTTCCAGGCGCAGCGTGTCGCGCGCGCCCAGGCCAGCCGGCTTGACTTCAGGCTCGGCCAGCAGCGCACGCGCCAATGCCTCGGCGTGGGCGGCGGGCACCGAGATCTCGAAGCCGTCCTCGCCGGTGTAGCCCGAGCGGGTGACGAAGCATTCGACACCGGCCAGCGTGAAGTCGCCGCCGGTCATGAAGCTCAGCGTGGCCACCGCGGGGTTCAGCCGCGACAGCGCCGTCACCGCGTGCGGGCCCTGCAGCGCCAGCAGCGCGTGCTCGGGCATCGTCACCACGGTGCAGCGGTGGCCGATGTTCGTGATCAGGTGCTGGATGTCGGCCGCCTTGCAGCCGGCGTTGACGACCAGCAACAGGTGGTCGGCGCGGCGCGTGACCATCAGGTCGTCGAGCAGGCCGCCGGCGGTGTTGGTGAAGAAGGCGTAGCGCTGCTTGCCCACCGGCAGATCGATGATGTCCTGCGGCACCAGGGTTTCGAGCGCGGCCGCGGCATCGTCGCCCAGCAGCTTGAGCTGGCCCATGTGCGAGACATCGAACAGCGCCGCCTCGTAGCGGCAGTGGCGGTGCTCGGCCAGGATGCCGGCGGGGTACTGCACGGGCATCGCATAACCGGCGAACGGCACCATCTTGGCGCCCAGTTCGAGGTGCAGTGCGTGCAGCGGCGTGTGCAGCAGCGGGGAGGATTGAGCGGACATGACCAACCTTTCAAGGGCACTGACCATCCCCACCCGGGGTGGGGGGATGCCCTCGCTGTCCGCTTTACCTGAGAGATTGACAGCCCCGGTGGTGCCGTGGCTGCTTGCCCCTTCGGTGGACGGGCGCCATCCCGGGGGAATGGCCCGCCTCTCTCCAGACGAGGAACGCCTTGTTGCCAAGGCGCTGACCGGTCCTTTTGCCTGAGCGTTCGGGGGGCTGCCCCTGCGCCTTCGGCGGCTTCGGATGAAGCGCTCTCCTGGTCAGATTTCAGTGTAGCAGCCCGCCTTCCGCGAGGCGCTCGGGCTACGATGTCGCCATGCACGACGACGACTCCGACACGCTGCGCCGCATCCTCCGTGACCACCGCCGCATCGCGGTGGTGGGTCTGTCGGCCGAGTGGCACCGGCCCAGCTTCTTTGCCGCCAAGTACCTGCAGGGCAAGGGCTTCCGCATCCTGCCGGTCAATCCGCGCTACGCCGGCGGCACCGTGCTGGGCATGCCCTGCGTGGCGCGGCTCGAAGACCTGAACGAGCCGGTCGACATGGTCGATGTGTTCCGCAAGACCGAGGACGTGGAGCCCATCGCCGCCAGCGCCATGGCCATCGGCGCCAAGTGCCTGTGGCAGCAACTGGGCGTGATGAACCTCGAAGCCGATGCCGCCGCGCGCGCCGCCGGCCTGGACAGCGTGATGAACCGCTGCGTGAAGATCGAGCATGCACGCCTGTTCGGCGGCCTGCACTGGGCGGGTGTGAACACCGGCGTGATCTCGGCGCAGCGCCGGGCCTGATGTCTGTTGCCACCTGACCCACCTGCTGACCCCCAAGATGAGCGACCACACCTTCCAGCCCGAGACCCTGGCCATCCACGCCGGCCAGGTGCCCGACCGCGAGACCGGCGCGCGGGCGCTGCCGATCTACCAGACCACCAGCTACGTGTTCGACTCGGCCGAGCATGCGGCCGCGCTGTTCAACCTGCAGACCTTCGGCAACGTCTATTCGCGGCTGAGCAACCCCACGGTGGCGGCGCTGGAAGAGCGGGTGGCCGCGCTCGAAGGCGGCCGCGCCGCGGTGGCCAGTGCCTCGGGCATGGCCGCCGAGGCGATGGCGCTGATGACGCTGCTGCAGGCGGGCGACCACGTGGTGGCCGCCGGCGCGCTGTACGGCGGCTCGGTGACCATGCTGTCGGTCAGCCTGGCCAAGTTCGGCATCACGACCAGCTTCGTCGATGCGACGAAGCCCGAGGCCTTTGCCGCCGCGATCCGCCCCAACACCCGCGCGCTGTTCGCCGAGAGCCTGGGCAACCCCAGCATGGTGGTGCTCGACATCGCCGCCGTGGCCGCCGTGGCCCACGCCCACGGCCTGCCGCTGGTGATCGACAACACCGTGCCCAGCCCTTGCCTGTGCAACCCGCTGGCCCACGGCGCCGACATCGTCGTGCATTCGGCCACCAAGTACCTGGCCGGCCACGGCACCACGCTGGGCGGGGTGATGGTCGAGGGCGGCCAATTTCCGTGGGACAACGGCAAGTTCCCCGGCATGACCGAGCCGTCGGACGGCTACCACGGCGTGAAGTTCTACGAGACCTTCGGCGACTTCGGCTTCAGCATGCGCGCGCGCATGGAAACGCTGCGCGTCTACGGCGCGGCGCTCAGCCCGATGAGCGCCTGGTTGATCCTGCAGGGCGTGGAAACCTTGCCGCTGCGCATGGAACGGCACTGCAGCAATGCGCTGGCGGTGGCGAAGTTCCTGCAGGACCACCGCCAGGTCAGCTGGGTCAACTACCCGGGCCTGCCTGACCATCCGCAGCATGCGCTGGTGCAGCGGCAGATGCGTCACCTCGGCGGTGTGCCCGGTGCCTCGGGGTTGCTGGCCTTCGGCGTGAAGGGCGGGCTGGCGCCGGGGGTGCGCTTCATCGAATCGGCGCGCTTCATGAGCCACCTGGTCAACATCGGCGATACACGCACGCTGATCAGCCACCCGGCGTCGACCACCCACCGACAGCTGAGCGAAGACCAGCAGCGCGCGGCCGGTGTGCTGCCCGACATGATCCGCATCTCGGTGGGGTTGGAGCACATCGACGACATCCTCTGGGACATCGATCAGGCACTGACGGCGGCGGCCGCCGGCTGATTGGGCGTGCAGAACGGCGTGTTCGTCGGGCTTGGGCTGTGGCGCTGGCGGCGGATTTCGCCGCTGCTGGCCAGCCTGCTGCTGGTGGCTTGCGCTGCACCATCACCGCGGCCGGTTGCCACCGTTCCGGCGCTGCCCGAAGGCGCCTCGGGCCTGAGCGCCAAACCCGGCTGGTCGGTCGCGCGGTTCGCGGTGGCAGCGGCCAATCCGCTGGCCGCCGAAGCGGGTTTCCAGGTGCTGAAGGCCGGTGGAACGGCCGTGGATGCGGCAGTGGCGGTGCAGATGGTGCTGGCGCTGGTCGAGCCGCAATCCAGCGGCATCGGCGGCGGTGCTTTCCTGCTGCACTGGGACGGGCAGGCCGTGCAGGCCTGGGACGGCCGCGAGACGGCGCCCGCGGCGGTCGATCAGCGCTTGTTCATCGGCGCCGATGGCCAGCCGATGCGCCACGCGCAGGCGGTGGTCGGTGGCCGCGCGGTGGGTGTGCCCGGCGCGGTGCGGCTGCTGGAGGCCGCCCACCGCCAGCATGGCCGCCTGCCGTGGGCGCAGTTGATCCAGCCGGCCATCACGCTGGCCGAGCAGGGCTTTGCGCTCAGCCCGCGGCTGCACACGCAGTTGCGGGCCGAGACCGCGCTGCAGTCCGACCCCCAGGCTCGCGGCTACTTCTACCGCGTTGATGGCCAGCCGCACCCGGTGGGCCACCGGCTTCGCAACCCGGCGCTGGCCGCGGTGCTGCGGCGCATCGCCGCCGAAGGCAGCGCCGCGCTGCACACCGGCGCCGTGGCCGTCGACATCGTGCGTCGCGTGCAGGCCCACGCCAGCAACCCGGGCCGGCTGAGCGAGGCCGATCTGGCGGGGTATGCCGTCAAGCTGCGCGCGCCGATCTGCACCGATTGGAAGATGGTCTACCGCGTGTGTGGCATGCCGCCGCCGTCATCGGGCCATCTGGCGATGATGCAGATACTGGGGCTGCTGGAACGCTTGCCTGTGGTGGACCAGCCGCTGATGCAAGGTGTGCCCGGGCCCGACTGGCTGCATGCCTACACCGAGGCATCGCGTCTGGCCTTTGCCGATCGCGCGCAGTTTGTTGCCGATCCCGACTTCGTCGCCGCACCGGCCGGCGGCTGGACCAGCCTGCTGGCCGATGCCTACCTGCGCCAGCGGGCCCGGCTGATCGGCGAACGCAGCCTGGGCACGGCCGTGCCGGGCAGCCCGGGTGGCCGGCGCAGCGCACTGGCACCGCAGCCCGAGCAGCCCGAACACGGCACCAGCCACATCAGCATCGTCGACGGCGAAGGCCACGCGCTGGCGATGACCAGCAGCATCGAGGCGGCGTTCGGCGCGCGGCTGATGAGTGACGGCGGCACCGGGCTGGCCGGCGGCTTTTTGCTCAACAACCAGCTGAGCGATTTTTCGCGGGCGCCGGCCGATGCCCGGGGGCGGCCCATCGCCAACCGGGTGCAGCCGGGCAAGCGGCCGCGCTCGAGCATGAGCCCGACGCTGGTGTTCGACCGGCGCGACGGCCGGCTGCTGATGAGCCTGGGTTCACCCGGTGGCCCGGCCATCATCCACTTCAATGCCAAGGCGCTGATCGGCAGCTTCGACTGGGGGCTGGATGCGCAGCAGGCCATCGACCTGCCCAACTTCGGCAGCTTCAACGGCCCCACGGTGCTGGAGGCCGGGCGCTTTGGTGCCGCCACCGTGGCCGCGCTGAAGGCGCGTGGCCATGCGGTGGTGGAGATGGAGCTGACCAGCGGCCTGCAGGCCCTGCAACGCACGCCGACCGGCTGGTTTGGTGGCAGCGACCCCCGCCGCGAGGGCGTGGTGGTGGGCGAGTAGCGGCCGCTCAGGGCGACTGGCGCACCGCGCCGCTGGCCCTCAGCGCCGCGATGCGGTGATCGTCGAAACCCAGCTCGTTCAGGATCTCGGCGCTGTGCTGGCCCAGTCGAGCGCCGCCCTGGGTGGGTGCCTGCGCCTGGCCGTCGAAGCGCGCCGCGCTGCGCGCCACCCGCACCCGGCCGGCGTCACCGTTGGGCACCTCGACCACGCTCTGGTTGTGGCGCACCTGCGGGTCGCTCAGCACCTCGGGCCGCTCGTTGACCCGGCCCAGCGCCGCCCCGTGCGCGCGGAAGTTGGCCTCCAGCGTGGCGTTGTCGAACTGCGCCATCAGCGGCTCGAGCAGGGCGCGCAGTTCCTTGCCGTGGCGGTAGCGCGCCGGCAGCGTGGCAAAGCGGGGGTCTTGCGGGATGTCGGGCCGACCCAGCGCGGCGCACATGCCGGCAAATTCGGCGGGCTGCGGCACCATCGTGGCCACATGGCCATCGGCGGTGCGCCAGGGGCGCTGGGTGGCGCCGAACTCGGGGAAGGGCGCGGGCGCATCGTCCACCCACACATGGTTGTACATCGCGTCGGGCCACTGGAAGGCCAGCGTGGCGTCGAGCATGGACACCTCCACCCGGCGGCCCTGGCCGTCACGCGAGCGGGCAAACAGCGCGGCAGTGACGGCCTGCGCCGCGGTCAGTGCGGTGACCTTGTCGGACACGGTCGAGGCCAGGATCACCGGCGCGCCGGTGGCCGGATCGCGCTGCGACGCGGCCACGCCGCCGATGGCCTGGATCACCGCGTCGTAGGCCTTGTCCAGCGCGCGCGGGCCGTCGGGGCCGAAGCCGGTGATGGACAGGCGGATCAGGCCGGGGTAACGCTGCGCCAGGTCGGCGTCGGGCAGGCCCAGGCGCTGCATCACACCCGGGCGGAAGTTCTCGATCAGCACATCGGCGCGCGCCAGCAGCGCGTGCAGCACCTCGATGGCCGCCGGTGTCTTGAGGTCGAGCGCGATGTTGCGCTTGCCGCGATTGGCGGCGATGAAGGCCGACGACAGATCCCCCTTGGCCGGCCCGATCATGCGGGTGGTGTCGCCCTCGAGCGACTCGACCTTGATCACGTCGGCGCCCTGGTCCGACAGCAGTGCGGCGGCCATCGGGCCGGAGAACACCGTCGACAGGTCGACGATGCGGATGCCTTGCAGGGGTGCGGTCATGGTGGCAGCAGACGTGAAAAGGGCCCAGATGATGGGCCCTTTGCCTGGCTTCGCAAGCCGCCTTGGCGACTTGGGTTGGCTACCTTCCGTAGACCTTGCCGAACAACTGCCAGGTCTTGCCGTCGAAACGCTGCAACTGCTCGCGCTCGATCGGGTAGAAGTCGTCCGGACCGGTCTTGATGTTCACGCCCGGCAGCAGCATGGGCAGGGTCAGGTCCATGCTGGCGGCCTGCTTCATGATGTTTTCGCGGGTCAGGTTGTCGCCGGCCTTCTGCAGCACATGCACCACGTTCTGCGCCACCGTGTAGCCGTAGACGTTGAAGTTGTCGTTCAGCGCGCCATTGGGGTGGTATTTTTTCATCCAGGCCACCCAGTCGTCCCACTCCTTGCCCTTCTGGAACTGCGGGTCGGTCGGGTCCTTGATGTAGCCGGCGGTGATGATGCCGACGCCGTTCTGCACCCCGGCCGGTACCAGCACGGTGCCCACCGCGCTGGACACGCTGTTGAGGTAGTGCGCCGGCTTCCAGCCCAACTCGGCCGCCTTCTTGATCGCCTGCGCCGCGAACTTGGGCGTGGTGACGTTGAAGAAGGTATCGGCGCCCGAGCCCTTGAGCGACACCATCTGGCTGTCCACCGTCGGGTCGGTCACCTCGTAGCTGACCTTCGAGATGATCATGCTCTTGGCCTTGTCGCCGAGCGCGTCCTCGAAGCCCTTCAGATAGTCCTTGCCGTAGTCGTCGTTCTGGAAGAGCACGGCGATCTTGGCGTTGGGGTTGTTCTCCAGGATGTGCAGCGCATAGATCTTGGCCTCGCTCTGGTAGTTGGGCTGCCAGCCCATGGTCCAGGGGAAGTTCTTCGGGTCACCCCACTTGGTGGCGCCAGTGGCCACGAACAGGTGCGGCACCTTCTTGGCGTTCATGTACTTGTGGATGGCGCTGTTGGGCGGCGTGCCCAGGGTCTGGAAGACCATCAGGACTTCTTCTTCCTCGACCAGCTTGCGCGCCTGCTCCACCGTCTTGGCAGGGTTGTAGCCGTCGTCCAGGCTGATGAAACTGATCTTGCGGCCGTTCACGCCACCTTCGGCGTTGATCTTGTCGAAGTAGGCCTGGATGGCCTTGCCGATGGCACCGTAGGCCGAGGCCGGACCCGAGTACGGGTTGATGTGGCCGACCTTGATTTCCTTGTCGGTCGCGCCGGTGTCGTACTTCTTCTGCGCGATGGCAGTGCCGCTGACCGTCAGCGAGACCAAGCTCGCCACGGCGAGGGTGAAGGCATTCAAACGCATGGTGTTGATACTCCTCAAGGTGGGGCATTCATTAAACGCCCGCGAATGGCGCTGACTGTCAGGATCTACCCGAATTTGCATCATCAACTGGCGTTTTTGCATCAACTACACACACGGCGTGCCTAAAAAAAGGGCCCGCCGAAGCGGGCCTGTTGATCACCTGTCTCGAAACAAGATCAGCGACCGTACACCTTGCCGAACAACTGCCAGGTCTTGCCGTCGAAGCGGGCCAGCTGCTCACGCTGGATCGGGTAGAAGTCGTCCGGTCCGGTCTTGACGTTGATGCCCGGCAGCAGCATCGGCAGCGTCATCTCCAGACTGGCGGCCTGCTTCATGATGTTCTCGCGGGTCAGGTTGTCGCCAGCCTGCTTGAGCACCTGCACCAGGCCCTGAGCCACCGTGTAGCCGTAGACGTTGTTGACGTCCTTGATATCGCCCTTGGGCTGGTACTTGGTCATCCAGGCCAGCCAATCGTCCCATTCCTTGCCCTTCTGGAACTGCGGGTCGGTCGGATCCTTCAGGTAGCTGGCGGTGTAGATGCCCACGCCGTTCTCGGGGCCGGCAGGGTTCATCACCGAGCCGACCGAGGCCGACACGCTGTTGAGGTAGTGGGTGGGCTTCCAGCCGATCTCGGCCGCCTTCTTGATCGCCTGCGCCGCAAACTTGGGCGTGGTGATGTTGAAGAAGGTGTCGGCACCCGTGGCCTTCAACGACACCATCTGGCTGTCGATGGTGGGGTCGGTCACCTCGTAGCTGATCTTCGAGACGATCATGCTCTTGGCCTTGTCGCCCAGACCGTCCTCGAAGCCCTTGAGGTAGTCTTTGCCGTAGTCGTCGTTCTGGTACAGGATCGCGACCTTGGCGTTGGGCTTGTTCTCCAGCAGGTGGGCGGCGAACACCTTGGATTCACTCTGGTAATTGGGCTGCCAGCCCATGGTCCAGGGGAAGTTCTTCGGATCACCCCACTTGGTGGCCCCGGTGGCCACGAACAGCTGCGGTGTCTTCTTGCTGTTCATGTACTTGTGGATGGCGCTGTTCGGCGGTGTGCCCAGGGTGTTGAAGATGAAGAGCACTTCTTCTTCTTCGACCAGCTTGCGCGCCTGCTCCACCGTCTTGGCCGGGTTGTAGCCGTCGTCCAGGCTGATGAAGGTCAGCTTGCGACCATTGATGCCACCTTCGGCGTTGACCTTCGCGAAGTAGGCCGTGATGGCCTTGCCGATCGCGCCATAGGCCGAGGCTGGGCCCGAGTACGGGCTGATGCCGCCGATCTTGATCTCTTTGTCGGTGGCGCCGATGTCGTACTTCTTCTGTGCCAGAGCAGAAGTGCCGACGGTCAGGGCGGTCAAGCTCACGATGGCAAGCGCGATGGATTTCAGACGCATGGTGCAGGGCTCCTCAGGTTGGGTGCAGGTTTAACGCAAGGGATCTTGATGGGTTGACGGTGTCAACCCGCTGTCTTGGCGCGCAGGCGCGCCCAGACCTTGTACAAGCCGCCCATCACGCCGGTGGGCAGCAGGTACATGAAGCCGATCAGCAGGATGCCGTAGATGGCGGCTGGCGCCGACTTGGAGATCTCGTCGGCGATGTTGGGCACGAACTGGATGAAGATGCCGCCGAAGATGGCGCCGGGGATCGATGCCAGGCCGCCCACCACCACACCGACCAGCAGGAAGATCGACAGGTTGACGGTGAAGCTGTCGGGCGAGACGAAGGCCACCACGATGGCGCCCAGCGCGCCGGCCAGGCCGGTGATGCCGGCCGAGGTGCCGAAGGTCAGTGACTTGAACACCGGCAGGTTGATGCCCATGGCGGTGGCGGCGATGGGGTGGTCACGCACGGCGATCAGCGCCCGGCCCACCCGGCCGCGCAGCAGGTTCCAGGCGATCAGGAACATCAGCCCGGCCACGGCCAGGCTGAAGTAGTACAGCCAGCGATCGGCGCTGAAGGGTTGATCGAGGAAGCGGAAATCGAACGGCGGCTCGGGCTTGTTCAACACAATGCCCTGCACGCCGCCGGTGAGGTGCTCGATGTGTTTGTACTTGAGCAGTTGCGGCACCGCCAGCGCCAGCGCAAAGGTGGCCAGCGCCAGGTAGTGGCCAGCCAGCCGCAAGGCCGGAAAGCCCACCAGGAAACCGAACACGAAGCACACCACGAAGGCGGCCGGCAACGTGGCCCAGTAGGGCACGCCCAGCTTGTCCATCAGGATGGCCGCGGTGTAGGCGCCAAAGGCATAGAACGCGCCGTGCCCCAGCGAGATCTGGCCGTTGAAACCGGTCAGCATGTTCAAGCCCAGGATGGCGATGGCATACACCAGCACCAGGTTGAACTGGAAGACGCGGTAGTTCTTGACCAGGAAGGGCAGTACCAGCAGCACCACCAGCAGCAGTGCGCTCCAGAGCCAGACCCATTTGCGATCGAGGGGTTTCATACGCGGGTGACCACCTTCTTGCCGAACAGGCCATCAGGCCGAAGCGTGAGCGTGCCCACGATCAGCACCAGTGCCACGGTCAGTTTCAGTTCGGTGCCGATGACGTAGGCGCCGAGCAGGTTTTCGAGCACGCCCACCACCAGGCCGCCGATCACCGCGCCGATCGGGTTGTCGATGCCACCCAGCAGGGCACCGGCAAAACCGTACAGCAGGATGCCGGCCATCATGTTGGGATCGAGGAAGACGACGTGTGCCACCATCATGCCGGCCACCGCGCCGATCGCCGCGGCCAGGCCCCAGCCCAGGCCCAGCATCCAGCTCACCCGGATGCCGACCAGCTTGGCCGAATCGGGATTCTGTGCAGCCGCGCGCATCGCCAGGCCCACCGAGGTGTACTTGAAGAAGGCGAACAGCCCGGCCAGCACCACCAGCAGCACCCCCGCCGAACCCAGTTGGTGGGCCGAGAAGTACTTGCTGGCCAGCGCCGAATCCTTGGGAAAGGGGCTGTCGAAGGCCTTGATGGTGTGGTCGAACAACATGCCCGACATGGCGTTGAAGATCAGCAGCAGGCCGATGAAGACGATCACGTTGGTCAGCACCGGCGCCTTCTCGATCGGCCGCAGCACGATGCGCTGCACCAGCAGGCCGCCCAGGAACGACACCGCCACGGTGAAGAAGAAGGCCCCCCAGTAAGGCCAGCCCGCCTGGATCAGCGCCCAGGCGATGAAGGTGGAGAAGGTGGCCATCTCGCCCTGGGCGAAATTGATGTGGTGCGTGGCCTGGTAGATCATCACCAGCGCCAGCGCCACCGATCCGTAGATGATGCCGTTGGCGAGGCCGGAAAAGACTTGGTGGAGTAGAGCTTCCATGCGAGCGTTCTCGATTTTCTCAATAGCCGAGGTAGGCGCGGCGCACCGACTCGTCGTTCTTGATGTTCTCGCTGGGGCCCGACAGCGCCACCGTGCCCGTCTCGAGCAGGTAGGCGTGGTGGGCCAGGTCGAGCGCCAGATTGGCGTTCTGCTCGACCAGCAGCATGCTCACGCCGTCTTCCACGTTGATGCTGCGCATGATGCGGAAGATCTCGGCGACGATCAGCGGGGCCAGGCCGAACGAGGGTTCGTCGAGCAGCAGCAGCTTGGGCCGCAGCATCAGCGCGCGGCTGATGGCCAGCATCTGCTGCTCGCCACCCGACAGCGTGCCGGCCTGCTGGTGGCGGCGCTCGGCCAGGCGCGGAAAGCGGGTGTAGGCCTTCTCGATGTCGTGCGCCACTTCGGCGCGATCGCCGCGAACGTAGGCGCCGAGCTTGAGGTTGTCCTCGACCGACAGCGCGGTGAAGGTGCCGCGGCCGTCGGGCACATGGGCCACGCCCAGGCGCACCACGTTCTCGGTGGCCTTGCCGACCAGTTGCACCTCGCCGGCGCCGGCGTTGAAGGCCAGGCTGCCGGTGGTGCGCACGACCTGGCACAGCGCCCGCAGCGTGGTGGTCTTGCCAGCGCCGTTGGCGCCGAGGATGGTGGTGATCTGGCCGGCCTCGATGGCGAAATCGATGTCGAACAGCACCTGCGTGGCGCCGTAGAAGGCGCTGAGCTTCTTGGCTTCGAGCAGCTTAGCCATGGGCCACCTCCGCAGCCGGGGTGCCGAGGTAGGCGGCGATCACGTCCGGGTGCTGCTGGATGTGCTCGGGCGTGCCTTCGGCGATCTTCTTGCCGAAGTTCAGCGCCACGATGTGGTCGGACACGCTCATCACCAGGCTCATGTGGTGCTCGACCAGCAGCACCGTGATGCCCAGGTTGTTCTGCACGTCGAGGATCAGGCGGCCGAGTTCACCCAGCTCTTCGTGGTTGAGGCCGGCGGCGGGTTCGTCGAGCAGCAGCAGCTTGGGGTCGGCCGCCAGCGCGCGGCCCATCTCGACCCGCTTCTGGGTGCCGAAGGGCAGGTCGCCGGCCGGCCGGTTGGCGAAGGGTGTGAGCTGGAGGTATTCCATGATCTGGTCGGCGCGCTCGCGCAGGCGGCGCTCTTCGGCGCCGACGCTGGGCAGGCGCAGCGCGCTGGCCAGAAAGCCCGCCGACGAGCGTGAATGTGCGCCGATCATGATGTTGTCGCGCACCGGCAGGGTGCGGAACATCGCCAGGTTCTGGAAGGTGCGGCCCATGCCCAGCTGGGCGATCTGGTGGGTGGGCGTGCCGGTGATCGACTGCCCTTCGAACAGGATGTCACCGGCCTGGTAGTTGTAGAGCCGGGACAGGCAGTTGAACAAGGTGGTCTTGCCCGCGCCGTTGGGGCCGATCAGGCCGCACACATGGCCGCGGTCCACGTCGAAGCTCACGCCGTCGAGTGCCACGATGCCGCCGAAGCGAACCGTCACACCACGCACGCTGAGCAGGGGGCCTGCTGTATCTGCCATCGTTGTCCTGTCCTGCTCCTGCAGCAAAAAATCGAGGTTGCAGGGGCACGCCCCGCAAAGCTTCGGGTTTATAGGTGGCGCGGGCTGGTTGCAGCAACGGGTGCTTGCCCTGACACACGGGCGACAACGCGCTGCAGGCCTCTCTCAGTCCAAAAGGGGGGCTTCATGTGCGACGATGGTTGCCCCCCGGATTGCAGGGTGAAGGTGTCGCCTTTCTCGGCGCCGCCCCGTCGTTTTGGAGCGTGCATGAGCAATATCTACGAGCAGCATCTCGACCGTCGAGCGGCCAATTTCGTCGCCTTGTCGCCGGTGAGTTTTGTCGAGCGCAGCGCCGAGGTGTTCGGCGATCTGCCCTCGGTGGTGCACGGCCAGCGCCGCTACACCTGGGCGCACACGCGTGAGCGCTCGGCGCGCCTGGCCGCGGCGCTGCGTGCGCTGGGCGTGGGACGCGGCAGCACCGTCAGCGTGATGCTGCCCAACACGCCCGAGATGGTGGAGGCGCACTACGCGGTGCCGGCGCTCAATGCGGTGCTCAACACGTTGAACACCCGGCTCGACGCCCCGCTGCTGGCCTGGCAGATGAACCACTGCGAGGCCCAGGTGGTGATCACCGACCGCGAGTTCGCCGCGGTGATGGGCCCGGCGCTGGTGATGCTGCGCGAGCAGTTCGGTCGTCAGCCGGTGGTGATCGACGTCGACGACAGCGAGTACACCGGCCCGGGGGACCAGCTGGGCGGCCACGTCTACGAAACCCTGCTGGCCGCGCATGCGCCGCTGGCCACGCTGGACGGCCCGGCCGACGAGTGGGACGCCATCGCGGTGAGCTACACCTCGGGCACCACCGGCGATCCCAAGGGCGTGGTCACCCACCACCGCGGCGCCTACCTCAACGCGGTGTGCAACGCGGCCACCTGGACCATGCCGAACTTTCCCACCTACCTGTGGACGCTGCCGATGTTCCACTGCAACGGCTGGTGCTTTCCGTGGACGGTGGCGATGCTGGGTGGCACGCATGTCTGCCTGCGCCGGGTGGAGGCCAAGGCCATCCTCGAGGCGATGCGCGAGCACCGCGTCGACCACTACTGCGCCGCGCCCATCGTGCACAGCCTGATCTACAACGCGCCCGATGAACTGCGCCAGGGCATCGGCCAGCAGGTGCGCGGCATGGTGGCGGGTGCCGCGCCACCGGCGGCGATGATCGAGGGCATGGCCAAGATCGGCTTCGACATCACCCATGTGTACGGCCTGACCGAGGTCTACGGGCCGGCGGGCGTGGCGGTCAAGCGCACCGGCTGGGCGGCCGAGACCCTGTCGGAGCAGACCCGGCTGAACGGCCGCCAGGGCGTGCGCTATCCGCTGCAGGAGGGCATGGCCGTGCTGCACCCCGAGACGCTGGCCGAGGTGCCGGCCGACGGGCAGACGATGGGCGAGATCATGTTCCGAGGCAACATCGTGATGAAGGGCTACCTGAAGAATCCGGCCGCCACCGACAAGGTCTTCGAGGGCGGCTGGTTCCACACCGGCGACCTGGCGGTGCTGGAGAGTGACCGCTACGCCAAGATCAAGGACCGCAGCAAGGACGTGATCATCTCCGGCGGCGAGAACATCAGCTCGATCGAGGTGGAAGACGCGCTGTACCGCCACCCGGCGGTGGTGGCCTGTGCGGTGGTGGCGCGGCCCGACCCGAAGTGGGGCGAGACGCCGGTGGCCTATGTCGAGACCCGGCCCGGCACCACGGTCACCGCCGCCGAGTTGGTGGCCCACTGCAAGGGCCTGCTGGCTGGCTACAAGGTGCCGCGCGAGATCCGTTTCGAGGAGATCCCCAAGACCTCCACCGGCAAGATCCAGAAGTTCCAGTTGCGCGAGCGGGCCAAGTCCAGCGCGGCCATCGAATGAATGCCATTGACGTGACGGAGACTCCCATGCTGACCACCGACGACCCACTGCTGCTGCGCCACCAGGATGCGCGCGGCGTGATCACCCTCACGCTGAACCGGCCGCAGGCCTTCAACGCGCTGTCCGAGGCCATGCTCGACGCGCTGCAGACCGAGCTGGACCTGATCTCGCGCGACCCCAAGGCGCGGCTGCTGGTGATCAACGCCACCGGCAAGGCCTTCTGCGCCGGGCACGATCTGAAGGAGATGCGGGCCGCGCCTTCGCCGGGTTATTACGAGACCTTGTTCGCCCAGTGCGGCCGCATGATGATGAGCCTGCAGCGGCTGCCGGTGCCGGTGATCGCGCAGGTGCAGGGCATCGCCACCGCGGCGGGCTGCCAGTTGGTGGCGATGTGCGATCTGGCGGTGGCGGCGTCGGACGCGCGCTTCGCGGTCAGCGGCGTCAACCTGGGCCTGTTCTGCGCCACGCCCAGCGTGGCACTGTCGCGCAACCTGGGCCGCAAGCAGGCCTTCGAGATGCTGGTGACCGGCGCCTTCATCACGGCCGACGAGGCCAAGGCCCGCGGCTTGGTCAACCGTGTGGTGCCGCCGGCCGACGTGGCGGCCGAGGTCGAAGCGCTGGTGGTCTCCATCGTCGGCAAACCGCGCGTGGCGTTGGCGATGGGCAAGGCCTTGTTCTACCGCCAGCTCGAAGTGGGCATCGAAGCCGCCTATGCCGACGCCTGCCAGACCATGGCCTGCAACATGATGGACCACAGCGCGCTCGAGGGCGTGCAGGCCTTCATCGACAAACGCAAGCCGAACTGGCCCTGAGGCCGAACCTCAGGACTTGGCCGAGATGTTGTGCCGCATCAAGCGGCCTTTCTGCGTTTCGCGCGACCCGGCCGGCGAGGCTGGCGCCCCGGCTCTACGAGCTTGATGAGACCTTGTGTCTCATCAAGCGGCCGCGTTCTCGTTCCCACTCCCGGTCTTTCGTGGCGTTGCGCTTGTCGTGCTCGGCCTTGCCCTTGGCCAGCGCAATCTCCACCTTCACCCGGCCGCCCTTGTAGTGCAGGTCCAGCGGCACCAGGGTGAAGCCGCGCTGCTCGACCTTGCCCACCAGCCGGCGGATCTCGGCCTTGTGCATCAGCAGCTTCTTGGTGCGGTCGGCCTCGGGGCTGACGTGGGTGGACGCCGAGCGCAGCGCGTTGATGCGGCAGCCGATCAGGTACAGCTCGCCGTCCTTGATCAGCACGTAGCCGTCGGTCAGTTGCACCTGGCCGGCGCGGATGGCCTTGATCTCCCAGCCGGCCAGCACCATGCCGGCCTCGTGCCGCTCCTCGATGTGGTAATCGAAGCGGGCGCGGCGGTTCTCGGCGATGGGCCCCGAAGGTTTGGCCGCCTTGGCGGCTTCCTTGCGTGTGATGGTCAGCGTGGACATGGTGGGCCAGGAGATGAGGGCGACGGGCGCAAAGCCAAGCGACCTCTAGAATTCGCCGCATTGTATGAAGCACGTGAAAAAGTCCGTGCTGCTTTGGTACTCGGCCCGCGAGATGTACGAGCTGGTGACCATGGTGGCGTCCTACCCCGGCTTTCTGCCCTGGTGTGAAAGGGCCGAGGTGCTGGACCAGCACGCCCACGGCATGACGGCCCGGCTGCACCTGCATTACGCCGGCCTGCGCCATGCCTTCACCACCCGCAACACCCACGAGGCCGACCAGTCGGTGGTGATGGCGCTGGTCGACGGCCCGTTCTCCGATCTGGACGGCACCTGGCGCTTCGTGCCCATCGGCGCGGCCGGCAGCGTGGCCTGCCGGGTCGAGTTCGACCTGCGCTATGCCTTCTCCAGCCGCGCACTCGAGACCGTGCTCAGCCCGGTGTTCGACCGGGTGGCCAACACCTTCGTCGATTCGTTCGTGCAGCGCGCGCGCGAGGTGTATGGCGAGCGCTGAGGCCGGCGGCACCGGCACGGCCGATGCTGGCGCTGCGCTGATCGCCGTCGAGGTGGCTTACGCGGCGGCGCCGCACCGGATCGATCGCGTGGCCCTGCGCCTGCCGGTGGGCAGCACGGCCTTGCAGGCGCTGCGCGCCAGTGGCCTGGCCGATCGGCTGGGCGCCGCGGCGTTGGATGCGCTGACGCTGGGCCTGTGGGGCCGCGCCATCGAGCCCGATGCGGTGCTGCGCGACCGCGACCGGCTGGAGTTGCTGCGCCCGCTGGTCGTCGATCCGAAAGAGGCGCGGCGCCAGCGCTATCGGCGCGACGGGCTGAAGAAGCCGCGCAAGCCCGGCCCGCGCTGAGCCCGGGGTCAAGCGATACGCGCTACGCCGTGCTTGCTGCGCACGGTCAGCGGCATTCCGAGGCGATCACGTTGCGCGCTTGCGCCATCTCGCTGGCGCGCGCGGCGTCGTCGAGCGCGATGCGCTCGCCCTTTTCATTGACCCGCACCAACCGCGTGCCGCTGTCCAGCGTGGCCAATTGCTGGCGCGCGCGCTGGCAGTTCTCGGCGCGCTGCAGGGCCAGTCGGTCGTCGTCGGCCTTGGCGCGGGCCTTGGCTTCCTGCTCGGCGCGGGCGCGGCGCTGCCGCAGTTCGGCGTCGACCGGCGGGCGGTTGATGGCTGCCGGCGCCGGGGCCGACGCGCCCGCCGCGGAGGGCTGCACCTGCGCTGCCAGCGACCGGACGACGGGCCGCTGCAGCACGTCCTTGTCGGGGATCTCGCGTGGCGGCGGCTGATCGCTGGCGTGCAGCTGACCGCGGCTGTCCTTCCACTTGTACTGGGCTGAGGCCGCGCCACCCCACAGCGCCAGCACCACGGCCAGCGCGGTGGCGGCAACGGACGAGGAGTGCGGCGCGAAGGGCATGGCAGGCAGTGGCAGGCGGGTGGATGGCGCGCAGTGTAGCGATCGGGCAGGGCCGGCGGGACGGGGGTTTGCCGTCACTCCGTATAATCGATTTTTGCGTCTGGAGCCTTCCCATGCGCCTTCTAGGCAAAGCGCTCACCTTCGACGATGTGTTGTTGGTACCCGCCTTCTCCCAGGTGTTGCCCCGCGACACCTCGCTTGCGACCCAGCTGTCGCGCAACATCCGCCTGAACCTGCCGCTGGTGTCGGCCGCGATGGACACCGTGACCGAAGCGCGCCTGGCGATCGCCATCGCGCAAGAGGGCGGCATCGGCATCGTGCACAAGAATCTCAGCCCCAAGCAGCAGGCGGCCGAGGTGGCCCGCGTCAAGCGCTATGAATCGGGCCTGCTGCGCGACCCGATCACCGTCTCGCCCGGCGTGCCGGTGCGCGATGTGATCGCGCTGTCGCGCCAGCATGGCATCTCGGGCTTTCCGGTGATCGAGGACGGCCGTGTGGTGGGCATCATCACCGGGCGCGACCTGCGTTTCGAGACCCGGCTCGACGCCACCGTGCGCGAGATCATGACGCCGCGCGAGAAGCTCGTCGTCGTCAAGGAAGGCGCCACCATCACCGAAGGCAAGGCGCTGATGCACCAGCACAAGCTGGAGCGGGTGCTGGTGGTCAACGACGCCTTCGAGCTGCGCGGCCTGATGACGGTGAAGGACATCACCAAGCAGACCAACTTTCCCAATGCCGCACGCGATGCCCGTGGGCAGTTGCGCGTGGGCGCCGCGGTGGGCGTGGGCGAGGGCACCGAAGAGCGGGTCGAACTGCTGGTCCGGGCCGGCGTCGATGCGTTGGTGGTCGACACCGCGCACGGCCATTCGGCCGGCGTGATCGAGCGGGTGCGCTGGGTCAAGCGCCACTACCCGCAGGTCGACGTGATCGGCGGCAACATCGCCACCGGCGCGGCCGCGCTGGCGCTGGCCGAGGCCGGCGCCGACGGCGTGAAGGTGGGCATCGGCCCGGGCTCGATCTGCACCACGCGCATCGTCGCCGGCGTGGGCGTGCCGCAGATCACCGCCATCGACAACGTGGCGATGGCGCTGCGCGGCAGCGGCGTGCCGCTGATCGCCGACGGCGGCGTGCGCTACTCGGGCGACATCTCCAAGGCGATCGCGGCCGGTGCCAGCACGGTGATGATGGGCGGCATGTTCGCCGGCACCGAAGAGTCGCCGGGCGAGGTGTTCCTGTTCCAGGGCCGCAGCTACAAAGGCTACCGCGGCATGGGCTCGATCGGCGCGATGAAGGCCGGCTCGGCCGATCGTTACTTTCAGGAAAACGACGAGACCAGCAATCCCAACGCCGACAAGCTGGTGCCGGAGGGCATCGAGGGCCGGGTGCCGTACAAGGGCTCGATGGTCTCGATCATCTACCAGATGGCCGGCGGCCTGCGTGCGTCGATGGGCTATTGCGGCTGCGCCAGCATCGACGAGATGCGCGACCGTGCCGAGTTCGTCGAGATCACCTCGGCGGGCATTCGCGAGAGCCATGTGCACGATGTGCAGATCACCAAGGAGGCGCCGAATTATCGGGCGGAGTGAGCGTGGCTGATCCAGCCACCGCGCCGACCGCGCCACCTGTGCCGATCGCGCCCGATGGGCGCCGCACCGCCGCGATGCCGTTCATCCTGATCGCGGTGCTGATCGACGTGATCTCGATCGGGCTGATCATCCCGGTGCTGCCGCACCTGGTGGGTGGCTTCACCACCTCGCCCACCGAGCAGGCCTTCTGGTACGGCGCGGTCACCTTCGCCTTCGGGTTGGCCAGCTTTTTCGGCGCGCCCATCCTGGGTGCGCTGTCCGATCGTTACGGCCGGCGTCCGGTGCTGCTGATCGGCTTCTCGGGGCTGGCGCTGAGCCTGTTCGTCACCGGCGCGGCCACCGCGCTGTGGATGCTGATCGTGGTGCGGCTGTTCAGCGGCGCGATGCAGGCCAATGCGGCCGTGGCCAACGCCTACGTGGCCGACATCACCCCGCCCGAAGACCGCGCCCGCCGCTTCGGGCTGCTGGGTGCGGCCTTCGGCCTGGGCTTCACGCTGGGGCCGGTGCTGGGCGGGCTGCTGGGCAGCATCGACGTGCGGTTGCCGTTCTTCGTGGCCGGTGGCTTTGCGCTGCTGAACTGGCTGTACGGTTACTTCGTGCTGCCTGAGTCGCTGCCCGCCGATCGCCGCAAGCCGTTCTCGCTGCGCAGCGCCAACCCGGTGGTGGCCCTGCGTGGGCTTACCCAGCTGAAGGGCGTGGGCCCGCTGGTGGCCGTGGTGGGGCTGGCCGGCCTGGCGCAGATGGTGCTGCACACCACCTGGGTGCTGTACGGCAGCTTCAAGTTCGGCTGGGGTCCGGCCGAGAACGGCTGGTCGCTGTTTGCCGTGGGCGTGATGACGGTGATCGTGCAGGGCGGCCTGCTCAAGCACCTGCTCAAGCGTTATTCGCCCGAGCGGCTGACGGCCGTGGGCCTGGTGTCGTCGACCTTGTCCTACCTGGCTTGGGGCCTGGCCACCGAGGGCTGGATGATGTACGCGGTGATCGGCCTGAACGTGATGGGCTATGCCGTCAACAGCACGGTGCAGAGCATGATCTCGGGCGCCGCCGATGCCCGCAGCCAGGGCCAGACCATGGGCTCGGTGGCGTCGCTGCAAAGCCTGATGTCGGTGGCCGCGCCGGTGCTGGGTGCGACGCTGCTGGCGGTGGGCTCCGCACCCACGGCGGGGCGCTGGCTGCTGGGGCTGCCCTTCTTCTTCTGCGCAGCGCTGCAGGCGGTCAGCACCGTGCTGGCGTTCCAGCATTTCCGCCGCAGCAGCGCGGTGTCTGCCGCGGCCGCCTGAGCCGCATCACCCGCCCAAGATTCTTCCTTTTTCCGAGATCCGCGCCATGCACGACAAGATCCTGATCCTCGATTTCGGCTCCCAGGTCACCCAGCTGATCGCCCGGCGCGTGCGCGAAGCGCAGGTGTACTGCGAGATCCATCCGAACGACGTGTCGGACGACTTCATTCGCACCTTCGTGCAAGACGGCGGCAAGGGCATCATCCTGTCGGGCAGCCACGCCAGCACCTACGAAGATCATCAACTGCGTGCGCCGCAGGCGGTGTGGGACAGCGGCCTGCCGGTGCTGGGCATCTGCTACGGCATGCAGACCATGGCGGTGCAGTTGGGTGGCACGGTCGAGTGGAGCGACCACCGCGAGTTCGGCTATGCCGAGGTGCGGGCACACGGCCACACCCGGCTGCTCGACGGCATCCAGGACTTCGACACGGTCGAAGGCTTCGGCATGCTCAAGGTCTGGATGAGCCATGGCGACAAGGTCACCGTGCTGCCGCCGGGTTTCAAGTTGATGGCCAGCACGCCCAGTTGCGCCATCGCCGGCATGGCCGACGAGGCACGCGGCTACTACGCGGTGCAGTTCCATCCCGAGGTGACCCACACGCTGCAGGGTGCGGCGATGCTGACGCGCTTCGTGCGCGACATCGCCGGCTGCCGTGGCGACTGGATCATGGGCAACTACATCGACGAGGCGGTGGCCCGCATCCGCGCGCAGGTGGGCGACGAGGAGGTGATCCTGGGCCTGTCGGGCGGCGTCGACTCCAGCGTGGCCGCCGCGCTGATCCACCGCGCCATCGGCGACCAGCTGACCTGCGTGTTCGTCGACCACGGCCTGTTGCGGCTGAACGAGGCCACGATGGTGATGGAGATGTTCGCCGGCCGGCTGCATGCCAAGGTGGTGCATGTGCAGGCGGCCGAGCAGTTCATGGGGCACCTGAAGGGCGTCACCGACCCCGAGCAGAAGCGCAAGATCATCGGCCGCGAGTTCGTCGAGGTGTTCCAGGCCGAGGCCGCCAAGCTCAAGGGCAGCGGCAACAAGGGCGCTGTCAAAGGGGCGGCCTGGCTGGCCCAAGGCACGATCTACCCCGACGTGGTGGAAAGCGGCGGCACCAAGAGCAAGAAGGCCACCATCAAGAGCCACCACAACGTGGGCGGCCTGCCCGAGACGCTGGGCCTGAAGCTGCTGGAGCCGCTGCGCGAGCTGTTCAAGGACGAGGTGCGTGCGCTGGGCGTGGCGCTGGGCCTGCCGCACGACATGGTCTACCGCCACCCGTTCCCCGGCCCGGGGCTGGGCGTTCGCATCCTGGGCGAGGTGCGGGCCGACTTTGCCGCGCTGCTGCAGCGCGCCGACCACATCTTCATCGAGGAACTGCGGCGCGAGGTCGATCCGCACACCGGCAAGACCTGGTACGACCTCACCAGCCAGGCGTTTGCGGTGTTCCTGCCGGTCAAGAGCGTGGGCGTGATGGGCGACGGCCGCACCTACGACTACGTGGTGGCGCTGCGCGCGGTGCAGACCAGCGACTTCATGACCGCCGACTGGGCCGAGCTGCCCTATGCGCTGCTGAAGAAGGTCAGCAGCCGCATCATCAACGAGGTGCGCGGCATCAACCGCGTGACCTACGACGTCAGCAGCAAGCCGCCGGCGACCATCGAGTGGGAATGAGGGGGTTGGTCCTTTAGGGCTTCCGAGATCAATCAGGGACTATCAGATACTGCGCTGGGAAGCGCTTTCAGGCACTCGCAAGTCGTTGATCGAAAATGGTTTCCCGTTTTGAGCGGCCAGCGAGCTTTCGCGGACTATCGGCAACGATCGCGGGCAAGCGGAGACTTTTTGACGGTAAGACTGACGGTCAAAACTTGACGCCCCTTCTTCGGCGGCGCCTTACCGTCACGACCCAACTTTGGGCCTAACGGCAAATTCCAAGACGATTCGCGAGCATTCATGCGGGTTCGCGGGCGGTAGCAGCACCTCTGGCCACTGACGGTAAATCGCGTGAACGTCCGCACCGCAACCGTTCACTCCGAGCACTCCTGCCTTGCGATCCCCGAGGCGAAGGCGGCGCCGACCATAGTTGCTTCTCTACCAGCCGTTGACAGATGGAACTACATCATCAAGGACCTGAACATCACGGCGAGCAGGCACCGGATGTCAGCTGTCTGTGCCTGAGCTGTCTTGCGAACGCCTGATTCGGAGACCGGCAGTCGGCCAGGAGCCGAAGGTCACGGCCGGCGGCTTTTGGGACGGCCCAACTTGTATCCAGGTGGCAGCCATCGGCGACGTTCTACCTGGAGGATGCCGATCCCGGTTCGATGGCCAAGGATGCTGAGCTTGACGGCGGGCCCGGTCAAGTTCGCGCATGTTCAGGTCCAGATTCTGTAGATCCAGAAACTCTCATCCTGTGCGATGCGCCGTCGCAGTTCGTCGGGTGCAAAACCCGTCACCCGGCGGGTTTCGCGACATAGGTGGGACTGATCGGAATAGCCCGACTCGGCGGCCACATCTGTCCAGCGAACGTTTGCGCCGCCCAAGGTCAGCGTGCGAAAGAAGGCCCGCTCGGCCCGCCCCAGGCCACGAAGTTTTCGCATGGGCAGCCCGGCCCAGCCTTTGATGCGGCGCTCGGCTTGGCGCACGCTTCGGCCTATCCCCGAGCAACCTGCCCGCAAGGCCAAGCCATGCGCCCAGTCCTGGATTCGCAGCAGCCCGGGTGCAGGGGCAGGCGGCCTCGCCGCCTGCCAGCGCGACGACAGGAACTCTTCGATCAGTGCCACCCGGGCTTCGTCATTCGGCGCCGCCAGCACGGCATGGCTCAGCGAATGCCACTCCGCGCCGAATGAGGGCGGCAGTGGCTCGAACCGGTTCACCCAGTCGGCAGCATTCAAGCCTGTCAGCGCCTGCACTGCATCGGGTAGCAGCATCAGCATCAGGCCATGCCCTTCAGGGGAATTGCGAGAGACTCGCGGGCGGGTGACCGGCCCGCTGAAGTAGACCCGTGGCAAGCGGCGCCCCGGGCTGCCAGCCCCTGCCGGCCAGCCATCTTCGATGAGTTCCGAATGTCCCGACATGAACCAACTGATGGCGCAAAGTGGGGACGCGGGGAAGTGGTTGTAGTGCCAGGACTCTGGCCAATCGCGACCGATGCCCAGCGTGCTGCGCGCCACGAATGCGCGCACACAGTGGCTGAGCGATGGATGTGGAAGCCACAGCCGCACAGGTGCGCGATTTAGTGCCGCCAGCGCGGGCTGCAGAGGCTGAGCGAGCATCGCCATGCGAGCAGTGTAGGCAAATGAACCGCCGGTTGGCGTGTGCGGCCACCAACAACCGCGGTGTCGTGATCGTTCAATACCTATCCGGCCTTCAGCGCTAGTCTGGTTTCAGTGAACACTTGGCCCGTGACTTCAGCCCTGCCGCCGCTTCCTGCTCTGAAAGAATCCCGTGACCCCGCCTTCACCAGCGTCGATCCCAATGACAAGCAGTTTGCTCGGCGTGGTCTCATCGTGGGCGCTTGTGACTCTCGGCGTGGCCCATCTCGCATTCGGAATCGCCAAGTACAAGGCTCCGTTGCGCGATGCGGTGGTTGCGGGATTCGTCGGCAGGTTTGCCGAACCCGAACTGCGACGCACGGCGTTCTGGTTCGTGCTGATCGGCCTTCCGCTTCTTCTGGCCGGGCATGTCGCGGTACGGGCTGCAGGCCGTGCCGACAATGATCCGCTCGGGCTTGTTGGCGGCTACGTGTTCGCAACCTCGTTGATTGGCGTTGCCGCATTCCCAAGGTCACCGTTTCCGGCGTCACTCATCGTCTCCGTGTTGCTGATCTTGGCCGGCCGCGGTTTCTGAGTGCATGTGGCCGACGCCATCGTGTTGGCCAAGCCTGGACTGGACGGCGAGATGACGACGAAACCCCTGATTCTGCTGCTGACCTTTGGCACTGGTGGCGATCTGCAGCCGTTCTTGGTGCTGGCGGCAGCGCTGGCAGCGCGTGGATACCGCACCCTGCTGGTTGTCCAGCGCTCCCACGAGCAGGTGGTACGGGCCACAGGCCTGCCCTACGTCGCCTATGGCACGCACGAACAGTCTGAATCGGTCCTGGACGACCCCGACCTGTGGGACGAGCGCAAAGGCTTAGGCGTGGTCTGGCGCGGTCTGCTTCCCAGTCTGAATGAGATTCGCGGGCTGCTGGTCTCGCACGCCCAAGCTGGCGACTGTGCCGTGTTGAGCCACCCCTTCCTGGTTCCCGTGGCCACGATGGCGAAGGAGCAGCAAGCCCATCTGAGGATCGTGTGCGCCTACCTGGCGCCATCCACCATGCGCACGGTGCACGACCCCCTGACCGTGGGGTCGCTGAATGTGCCGAGGTGGGTGCCGACGTCGCTGCGTCGTGCGCTGTGGTGGACCATCGACAAGTTCTGGATCGACCCCGATCTGCTGCCCGGACTGAACGCTGTCCGTACCGCCCATGGATTGAAGCCGGTAGCCAGCTTTCTGGCGCACATGGAAACGGCAAGTGACGCGTCGGTCGCTCTCTTTCCAGCCTGGTTTGCCACCCGCCAGCCCGACTGGCCTGTCACCTTTTTCGAGGGTCACTTCCCTCTGCGATCCCCGTCGCCGTTGCAACGCCTGCCTGCGGAGCTGGAAGACTTTCTGGCGGCGGGCGACGCACCCATCGCGTTCACCGCGGGAACAGGGCATCGGCACGCCACTGGCTACTTCGTGAACGCATTGACCGCGCTGCGTGCGCTGGGTCGGCGCGGCCTGTTTCTCACGACCTTTGGCAACCAGCTGCCGAGCCCGCTGCCGCCGGACGTGCGATGGCAGCCACACGCACCCTTCGATCTGCTGCTGCCGCGGGTGGCCCTGTTGGTGCACCACGGGGGCATTGGCACGACGGCCGAAGCGCTGCGCGCGGGCGTGCCGCAATTGATCCTGCCTTTCGCGTTCGACCAGTTCGACAACGGCAGGCGAGTGCAGTACCTGAATGCAGGCAGCGTTGTGCCCGCGTCACGGGCCAATGCGCGTCGGCTGCGGCAAGAAATGGAATCTCTGCTAGTCCGCTCGATGAAGCTTCCCAGCTGCGGAATCCCGGGCGACTTGCCCGCGGATGCAGCCCTGGAGCAGTTGGTGGATAGTGTTGAGCATGCATTCAACTTCAGCACAGAGAACCCCGGACGAAGCTGAAGGCGTGGCACTTCGATCGCTTCGCGCGCGGGTCTGCCACTTGGCCGGCTCCGTCGGAGAGTCTGGGCTTCGAACCCCCTGAACGGCCGCTTGGTGGCGATGGAATCCAATTCGGCTGCGCCCGTTTTGGGTCGTTCTCGAACTTCCGGCCGGAGTCGGCGGCTGACGGCTGCCCAGCCCACTGCCGACATCCAGTCTTGGATGCCTCAAACGGCGAGTCGACTGTTATCAACAGATGATATAGTCTGTCTTCGATGAACGGTCCCGATGTCGGCCTCGAAACGCTTCTTGAGCTGGACGGCAGCGTCCTGGAGCAGGAGGGCGGCTTCTGGATCAAGATCGAGGCACGTCAGGTTCCGGCGTCGGAGCATGCGCTTCACGGCATCAGGTACAGCCTCACGCTTCACGACAGGTTCGGAACCCGGGTCCTCGGCTACGACAACGCACACGCGGTGAAGCCTCCGAAGAAGTTCAAGTTCGCGGGGCAGCGGCTGCCCTACGACCATCGCCATCGAACCGCAAGCGACAAAGGCGTCCCCTACGCGTTCGAGTCGGCGCAGCGGCTGCTGGAGGACTTCTTCGCAGAGGTGGACCGTGTGATCAAGGAAGCACAGCAATGAAGACCATCGTCATCGGCGTCATGTCCCAGGAACAGATCCGGGCCCGCACGATTGCCATCGCCAAGGGCGAGTACAAGCCCAAGCCCGGAGAGCCCAGGATCTGGTTCACCTCCATGAAGTCGGTGGCCGAGGTGCTGAGCGATCAAAACCGCGCGCTGCTCAAGGTCATCAGGGAGACCAACCCGGATTCCATGACCATGCTGGCCAAGACCACAGGGCGGCAGCCTGGCAATCTGTCGCGCACCTTGAAGACGATGTCGCGCTACGGGCTGGTGGATCTCCAGCGCGACAAGACACACGTGAGGCCGGTCGTGAAGGCGACTGGATTCCGCATCATGGCTGCGGCCTGATGTTGTGCGTCACTGCCTTGAGCGTCGAACGACGAGACTCCGCCGTCCTGGGCAGGGCGGTGACTGGGCGGTGGCTGGCATAGTCCCTGAAGCGTGGCAAGCGATGAGGCCGGCGATGGTCCTCGATAGTCCGCGAAGGCCGTTTGCAACCTGCGTAGACTGGTAGTCCTTGGTCCTGATCAAACGAAATTCGAGCTCTTTTGGTCTGACGGTAAAGCTGGCGGTAAAGATGCAGCGTCTAGTTATTTAAGCCAATGACGACAACGGGTTGCCAGCGCAGGAAATGATTGAGTGGGAGTAGAGATCTTTCGAGGACTATCGCGGCCTAGCGAGATCTATCGCGAATTCGCAGCTGCCGGGCAGCTCATGGCGTACTGCGCGACGCGGCGGTGCCGGCCTGCTGCCGTTCGACCAGCCGCAGCATCGTGGCCAGCGTGATCGATTTGAAGGTGGCCCTCGCGTTCTCGTCGATCTCGGACAGCACCAAACCCAGCGCGGCCTCCACCGGCCCCGACTGCGGGGCCGCCGCCGCGGCAGCGCTGTCGCCGAAATCCTCGAACATCTGGATGATGTCCATCAGCGTCAGGCGTTTGGCGTTGCCGGTGAAGCGGTAGCCGCCGCCGGCGCCACGCACCGAAGCGAGGAGGCCCGAGCGCGCCAGTTCGGCCAGCACCTTGGCCAGGTGGTGCGCCGAGATGTCGTACTTCTCGGCGATCTCGGCCGCGGCGATGTGGCGCTCTGGCGTGCGTGCGAATTCGAGCACGCTGTACAGCGCCAGCGAGGTGTTCTTCTGCAGTCTCATGGCAGCTGCGCGGGCTTAAGGCTCAAGATCCATCTCCAGGGCGATCAACGGTCCTGCCATCATGCCCTGAGCGCGAAAGAACGACAGGATCAGCGTGTTCTCCAGCGCCACGATGGTGCGCAGCTTGCGCACCCCGATGCGCTGGAAGCGCGCACTGATGGCCTGCAACAACTGCGTGCCCACGCCGGCCAGCCGCGCCTGCGGGTCGACGTCGATGGCGAAGACCCAGCCGCATGGCTGCGAGCCGAACTCCCAGTCGCGCACCTCGCCGATGACAAAACCGACGACATGGCCATGGACCAGCGCCACCAGGAACTGCTGCGCATCGTGCGTGCCGCTGCCGTAGCGGCGGTACACCGACAACCAGTACTTGCGCTTCTCCAGGCCGGTCACCGTGGCGTCGAGATCGATGACCCGGTCCAGGTCGCTGCGGCGCACGGCGCGCACTTCGATCGCAGCCTCGGCATCAGTGCTTTCCCTGGGGGTGGCGCGGGACCGCTGGCGCGGCGCGGCCGGGGTGGTGGTGGGCTTCTTCATTTCTTGAACTGGATCAATCTTAAATCAGCATTGTGGTACCAGAATGTTTCTATCGCTGGTGGTCGGTGTGTCTAGCTCCAGGGCTCGGTGCAGCGGTTGATTGTGCAATGGTCCCCGATGGGGCAAGGAGACAGTCATGAGGTTTCTCACATTCGTCCGCACGCGGTGCGCTCAAGGTTTGCTGGCGGGTGCAGCGGCGCTGCTGGCCGCCACGGCCGCCTGGGCCCAGGCGCCGATCCGCGTCGGCGCTTTCTTGTCCGTCACCGGGCCGGCCGCCTTCCTGGGCGACCCGGAGCTGAAGACACTGGAGCTCTACGTCGAGCGACTCAATGCCGAAGGTGGCGTGCTCGGCCGCAAGCTGCAGCTGGTGGCCTACGACGATGCCGGCGACGCGGAGAAGGCGCGCACCTTCGCCAAGCGCTTGCTCGAGCAGGACAAGGTCGACCTCATCGTCGGTGGCAGCACCACCGGCACCACGATGGCGGTGGTGCCGATGGTCGAGCAGGCCGGCGTGCCCTTCGTGTCGCTGGCCGGCGCGGTGGTCATCGTCGAGCCGGCCAAGAAGTGGGTCTTCAAGACACCGCACACCGACCGCATGGCCTGCGAGAAGATCTTCGTCGACCTGCAGTCTCGCAAGCTCAGCAAGGTGGCGCTGATCTCGGGCAGCGGCGGCTTCGACAAGTCGATGCGTGGTGAATGCCTGAAGGTGGGGTCCAAGCACGGCATCGAGTTCGTCGCCGACGAGACCTACGGCGCCACCGACACCGACATGACCGCGCAGCTCACCAAGATCAAGGGCAGTGGCGCGCAGGCGGTGCTCAACGCCGGCTTTGGCCAGGGCCCGGCAATCGTCACCCGCAACTATCGGCAGGTCGGGCTGACCCTGCCGCTGTACCAGTCGCACGGTGTCGCATCGAAGGAATACATCAAGCTCTCCGGTTCCGCTGCCGATGGCGTGCGCCTGCCCGCCGCGGCGTTGCTGGTGGCCGACCAGCTGGCCGCCGGCGACGCGCAGAAGCCCGTGGTTGCCGGCTACACCAAGGCCTTCGCGGACAAGTACAAGGCCGACGTTTCCAGCTTCGGCGGCCATGCCTACGACGGGCTGATGCTGGCGGTGAACGCCATCAAGGCGGCGGGCTCGACCGACAAGGCCAAGGTGCGCGACGCGCTCGAGGCCACCAAGGGTTATGTCGGCACCGCCGGCGTGGTCAACATGTCGGCCAGCGATCACATGGGGCTGGACCTCAGTGCGTTTCGCATGCTCGAGGTGCGCAACGGCAACTGGGCGCTGGTGAACTGAGTCGATGCGGCCTGCTCGCGAAGCATCATGGGCAGCGCATGGCTCCAATTCATTGCCAGCGGGCTGACCGCGGGGGCGATCTACGCGCTCGTCGCGCTCGGCTTTTCGATCATCTACAACGCCAGCGGCGCGATCAACTTCGCGCAGGGTGAGTTCGTGATGATCGGCGGCATGAGCGCGGTCACGCTGCTGGCGTTGGGCTTGCCGCTGTGGCTGGCGCTGCCGCTGGCCGTGCTGGCGTCGGTGCTGGTGGCGCTGATCATCGAGAAGTTGGCCATCGAGCCCGCGCGCCACGCCGGCACCGTCACGCTGATCATCATCACCATCGGCGTGGCGCTGTTCCTGCGCGGGCTGGCGCAACTGGTGTGGGGCAAGGGCGTGCACCGGCTGCCATCGTTCTCGAGCGAGCAGCCGATCGAATGGCTGGGCGCCACGCTGCTGCCGCAAAGCCTGTGGGTGATGGGCGGCGCCGCGCTGGCGGTCGTGGCTTTGAGCGCTTTCTACGGGCACACCTTGCTCGGCAAGGCGATGCGTGCCACGTCCTACAACCGCGTGGCTGCGCAACTGGTGGGCATCAACACGCGCGGTGTGCTCTTCGCCAGCTTCGGTCTGGCGGCCGGATTGGGCGCGCTGGGCGGCGTGCTCATCGCGCCGATCGCCTTCACCTCTTACGACGCCGGCATCATGCTCGGCCTGAAGGGGTTCGCCGCGGCCATGCTGGGCGGGCTGGGCAGTTTTGCCGGTGCGGTGCTCGGTGGCCTGGTGCTTGGCCTGCTCGAAGGCCTGGGCGCGGGTCTCGTCTCGTCGGCCTACAAGGACGCGATCGCCTTCGTCGTGATCCTGCTCGTGTTGTTCCTGATGCCGCAGGGCCTGCTCGGTGGACGTGGCAGCGAACGTGTCTGAGGCGCCGCGCGCGGCCCTGCCCCGCTGGTGGGCGCGTCCGCGCAGCGGCGGCCTGGCTGCGCTGGCGGCGGTGATCGTGCTGCTGCCTCTGGCGCTGGCCAACAACTATTTCTACGAGGTGGCGATCCTGGTGGCGCTGAACGCCACCGTCTGCGTCGGGCTGAACCTGCTGATCGGCTATGCCGGCCAGATCAGCCTGGGCCATGCCGGGTTCTTCGCGCTGGGCGGCTACGGCAGTGCGATCCTGGCCACGCAGTACGGGCTGTCGACGTGGCTCTCGCTGCCGCTGGCCTGTGCCGGCGTGGCGCTGCTGGCGCTGCTGATCGGGCGGCCCACGCTGCGCCTGAAGGGACACACGCTGGCCATGGCGACGCTCGGTCTGGGCGTGATCATCGCCATCGTCATCACCACCGAGGACCGCCTCACCGGCGGGCCCGACGGCATGTCGGTGCCCGCGCTGGTGCTCTTCGGTTGGACAGTGGCCGGCGAACGCACCTGGTACTGGATCACGGGCGCGGTGTTGCTGGCCACGGTCTGGCTGGCATTCAACCTGATCGAGTCGCCGCGCGGGCGTGCGCTGCGCGCGCTGCATGGCTCGGAGGTGGCGGCGCAGACGCTGGGCATCGACAGCGGCCGCGCCAAGCTGCAGGTGTTCGTGCTGTCGGCGCTGGTGGCGGCCCTGGCGGGCGCGTTGATGGCGCATTACACCGGCTTCATCACCCCGGCCAAGGCCTCGTTCCTGCATTCGGTGGAACTGGTGATCATGGTCGTCTTCGGCGGCATGGCCTCGGTCTTCGGCGCAGTGGTCGGCGCGGCCGTGCTGACCATGCTGCCGCAACTGCTGACGGTGCTGAAGGACTACGAAATGATGGTCTTCGGCGCGGTGCTGATCGCCACCATGGTGTTCTTCCCGCTGGGCGTGGTGCCCACGCTGGCGCAGTGGTGGGCGAGGAGGCGGCCATGACGCTGCTCTCGGTGCAGGGGTTGGGCAAGGCCTTCGGTGGCGTGCATGCCAACCAGGACGTGAACCTGGCGGTGCGCGCCGGCACGGTGCATTCCATCATCGGCCCCAATGGTGCCGGCAAGACCAGCCTGATCAACATGCTCAGCGGTGTCTACCGGCCCGATGCCGGCAGCATCCGCCTGGCGGGCGCCGAACTCGCCGGGCT
>Ga0155495_1117_pt1 | contig 44531 bp, 40 predicted proteins | sample RifCSPhighO2_12_FD_107153 | JGI IMG/M metagenome (GOLD analysis project Ga0155495, IMG submission 107153) | Burkholderiales bacterium RIFCSPHIGHO2_12_FULL_69_20
TCGTCGTCGAGCCGGGCATTGACCTGCGGAAACTCGGCCACCGCCAGCACGATGGCGCGCATCAGCAGTGGCAGCAGCGTCAGCCGCCCGCGCTCGACACCCCACTTCGCATTCAGCGCGGCGCGCAGCGCCTCGACCTCGGTGACGTCGATCTCTTCGACATAGCTGAAGTGCGGGATGCGGCGTTTGGATTCGAGCATCTGCACGGCGATGCGCCGGCGCAGGCCGATCACCGGGATGGCCTGTTCGTCGTGGCGCTTGACGCCCACGGCGGGCGTGGACGCGGGCGCGCTGGCGCTTCGTGCGCCGCCGGCGACGACGAAGGCGTCCAGGTCGGCCTGCAGGATGCGGCCGCCGGGGCCGCTGGGGGTGACGTTCTTCAGTTCGATGCCCAGCTCCCAGGCCCGCCGGCGCAGCGCGGGCGAGGCGATCGGGCGATCGGCCGAGGTGCGCGCCGGCGGTGCATCGGCGCGGGCCAGCGGCGCCGCGGTCGCCACCACGGCAGCCGGTGGTGCAACCAGGGTGGCCGCCTGTGCGGGTGCCGTTGCCTGCGGTGCGCTGGCCATCGGTGCCGGTGCCGGTGCCGCGTCAGCCGTCTCGATGCGGATCAGCTCGGCCCCCACCGCCAGCATCTGCCCGACCGCACCGCCCAGCGCCAGCACGCGGCCGGCCACCGGCGACGGGATCTCGACGCTGGCCTTGTCGGTCATCACGTCGGCCAGGGCCTGGTCTTCGGCCACGGCGTCGCCGGGCTGCACAAACCAGGCCACCAGCTCGACCTCGGCGATGCCTTCGCCGACATCGGGCACCTTGATCACGCGGGTGCTGCTCATCTAGTTCTCCGTCGCACGCCGAAGCGCGGCGGCCACGCGCGCCGGGCCGGGGAAGTAGGCCCATTCCAGCGCGTGGGGGTAGGGCGTGTCCCAGCCGGTCACGCGTTCGATCGGTGCCTCCAGGTGGTAGAAGCAGTGCTCCTGCACCAGCGCCGCCAGCTCGGCGCCGAAGCCGCTGGTGCGCGTAGCCTCGTGCACGATGACGCAGCGCCCGGTTTTCTTCACCGAGGTCACGATCGAATCCAGGTCCAGCGGCCACAGGCAACGCAGGTCGATGATCTCGGCATCGATGCCGGTCTCGGCCGCCGCCGCCTCGCTGACGTAGACCATCGTGCCGTAGGTCAGCACCGTCACCGCGGCGCCGGGGAGGAACAGCGCCGCGCTGTCCAGCGGCACGCTGTAGTGGCCCTCGGGCACCTCGCCCAGCGCATGCTGCGACCAGGGCACCACCGGCCGCTCGTGGTGGCCGTCGAAGGGGCCGTTGTACAGGCGCTTGGGCTCGAGAAAGATCACCGGATCGTCGTTCTCGATCGACGCGATCAGCAGGCCCTTGGCGTCGTAGGGGTTGCTGGGCATCACCGTGCGCAGCCCGCACACATGGGTGAACAGCGCCTCGGGGCTCTGGCTGTGCGTCTGCCCGCCGTAGATGCCGCCGCCGCAGGGCATGCGGATGGTGATCGGCGCGGTGAAGTCGCCGGCCGAGCGGTAGCGCAGCCGCGCCGCCTCGGACACGATCTGGTCGGACGCGGGGTAGAAGTAGTCGGCGAACTGCACCTCCACCACCGGGCGCAGGCCGTAGGCGGCCATGCCGATGGCCGAGCCGACGATGCCGCCTTCGGAGATCGGCGCGTCGAACACGCGGTGCTTGCCGTATCGGGCCTGCAGTCCCTCGGTGCAGCGGAACACGCCGCCGAAGTAGCCGACGTCCTGGCCGTAGATCACGACGTCGGGGTCGCGCTCGAGCATCACGTCCATCGCCGAGCGCAGGGCCTGGATCATGGTCATGCGGGCCATGTCAGGCCTCCTTACCGGCTTGGCGCAGCTGCTCGACCAGATGCGCGGGCATGTCCTTGTAGACGCCCTCGAACATGGTCTCCAGCGGCGGCACATGGCCGTCGATCAGGGTGCCGCCGTATTGCTCGGCCTCCTTCAGCGCCGCAGCCACCTCGGCGTCGAGCTCGGCCTGCACCTGCCGGTGTTCATCGTCCGACCAGGCGCCTTGTTGCACCAGGTGCTGTTTCAGTCGGGTGATGGGGTCGCCCAAGGGGTAGTGCTGCCAGTCGTCGGCCGGCCGGTAACGGCTGGGGTCGTCGGCGGTGGAGTGCGCGCCGCCCCGGTAGGTCAGCCATTCGATCAGCGTGGGCCCCAGGTTGGCGCGCGCACGCTCGGCGGCCCAGCGCGAGGCCGCCAGCACCGCGAGGAAGTCGTTGCCGTCGACCCGCAGCGAGGCGATGCCGCTGCCCACGCCGCGCGCGGCGAAGGTGGTGGACTCGCCGCCGGCGATCGCCTGGAAGGTGGAGATCGCCCACTGGTTGTTGACGACATTGAGGATCACCGGCGCGCGGTAGACATGGGCGAAGGTCAGCGCGGTGTGGAAGTCGCTCTCGGCGGTGGCGCCGTCGCCGATCCAGGCCGAGGCGATCCTGGTGTCGCCCTTGATCGCCGAGGCCATCGCCCAGCCCACCGCCTGGATGGTCTGCGTGGCCAGGTTGCCGGAAATCGAGAAGAAGCCGGCGCGCTGGTACGAATACATCACCGGCAGCTGCCGGCCCTTCATAGGATCACGCGGGTTGCTCATCAACTGGCAGATCATCTCGGCCATCGCGACGTCGTCGCGCGCCAGCAGCAGCCCCTGCTGGCGGTAGGTGGGAAAGCACATGTCGCCGGGCGCGATGGCCAGCGCGTGCGCGCAGGCGATGGCTTCCTCGCCCAGGCACTGCATGTAGAACGAGATCTTCTTCTGCCGCTGCGCGATCAGCATCCTGGCGTCGAAGGCGCGCGTCTTCATCATCGCGCGCAGGCCGCGCCGCAGCAGCGGCAGGTCCTCGGGCGGCGCCCAGGGGCCGACGGCCTGGCCCTCGTCGTCGAGCACCCGCACCAGCGTGAAGGCGAGGTCGGCGGTGCTGGCCGGCGTGACATCGATCGCCGGGCGCCGCACCGCGCCGGCGGGCGACAGGTGCAGGTAGGAGAAATCGGTGGCGTGCCCGGGTCGCCCCGTGGGCTCGGGCACATGCAGGCGCAGCGGTGGTGCGCTGGGGTCCAGGTCCATCTCCGGTCTCCCATGCGCGATGCAGGCCGCGCATGCGGCGGATCGTACGCCCGCGGCTGCGCTACCGGACAGGCTGGATCAAGGTCGCGCTACCAGTGGTTCCAGCGCGGCCACACCGTGGCGCTGCCGTCGGCGCCCAGCGCGTGGTAATGGTCGAACTGCGCGGCCGTGGCGCAGGCATGGTTGGGCAGCAAACGCAGCAAGGTGCCGACCGGGAACTGCGTGGTCAGATCGCCCAAAGTGCCGGCCGCCGTGGCGGCTTCGTTCGACAGGATGCCGTGCTCCTGGTTGGCGCCGCTCATGGTCCAGCCCGGCAGCATGCGGCCTGCGGCGTCGCAGACCTGGCCGTAGCCGTAGTCGTGCGCCTGGGCCTGCGTGCCGCGGTCGCGGCTCATCGCCATCCAGCCGGCATCCACCAGCACCCAGCCCTTGTCGAGCTGGTGGCCGATCACCGTGGCCAGCACGCTCAGCGCCACGTCGTTGGTGCTGCACACGCCCACGTTGCACATCACCAGGTCCATGAAGACGTAGACGCCGGCGCGCACCTCGGTCACGCCGTCCAGCTGCCGCGCCGACAAGGCGGTGGGCGTGGAGCCGACGCTGACCACGGGGCAGGGCAGGCCGGCTTCGCGCAGGCGCTGGGCGGCGCGCACGCACAGCGCACGCTCCTGCTCGGCGATGGCCGCCAGCGCCTCGGGCGTGCTGCACTGGTAGCTGGCACCGGCATGCGTCAGCACGCCGGTCAGCACCTGGCCGCCTTCGTGCAGCGCACGACCCACGGCCAGCAACTCGTCCGATTCGGGCGGGATGCCCGAGCGGTGGCCGTCGGTGTCGATCTCGATCAGCACCTCGAAGGCCTCGCCCTGTGCGCGGCCAAACTCGGCGATCGCCCGCGCGCTGGTGCTGTTGTCGGTCAGGATCTTCAGCGCGCAGCCCTGGCGGCGCAGCGCCAGCACCTGGGCCAGCTTGGCCGGCGCAATGCCCACCGCGTAGGTGATGTCGGTGATGCCGGTGGCAAAGCACTGCGCTGCTTCCTTCAGCGTGGACACCGTCACCCCGCGTGCGCCGGCGGCGATCTGCGCGGCCACCACCGGCGCGCACTTGCTGGTCTTGATGTGCGGTCGCAGCGCCACGCCCAGCGCCGTCAGCCGCTGCTGCATGTGCGCGATGTTGTGCTGCAGGCGCGCCAGGTCGACCAGCGCGGCAGGGGTTTCCAGGGTGGCCAGGGGGGAGGCGGTCGACATGATGGTGGGGTGCGGGGTGTCGGATCGAAGCCGTGATTGTGACCATCGCGCCTCACAATGCCGAGGTCTGCCGCGCTGCCCTACCGAACCCGCCCGCCCATGGCCGTTGCCCCCCGCGCCCGCCCCGAAGACTTCTTCACGCCCGCCCAGTGGACGGCGCTGACCGCGCGTTCGCCCTGGCGCGGCCTGTGGCTGGTGGCGCATGCCTGGGGCGTGATCGCGCTGGCGATGGCCGTCGGTGTGCGCTGGCCGCTGCTGATCCCGTTGTGCGTGATGGTGATCGGCACGCGTCAGCTGGGCCTGTTCATCCTGATGCACGACGCCGCGCATGGCCTGCTGCACCCGAACCGGCGACTCAACGACGTGGTGGCTTACTGGCTGTGCTCGTCCACGCTGCGCGACTACCGGCCCTACCACCTGCAGCACCACCGTTACGTGCAGCAGGCCGAAGACCCGGACCTGGTGCTGTCGGCGCCGTTCCCGATCAGCCGGGCGTCGCTGTGGCGCAAGCTGGTGCGTGACCTGTCGGGGCAGACCTTCTTCAAGCAGCGGCTTGCACCGCTGCTGGCCCGGTGGAAGTCCGGGGCCGCCGGGGCTACCACCGCCGGTGCGCTGCAGCGCAATACGCAAGAGGTGGCGCGCGACCGGCGTTTCTGGATCGGCAATGCGCTGGGCCTGGCGGTGTTCACCGCGGCGGGGTTCTGGTGGGTGTGGCTGACCCTGTGGCTGCTGCCGATGGTGTGCTGGTTGCCCATGGTCTTTCGCATCCGCAACATCGCCGAGCATGCGCTGGTGGGGGTGAACCAGGCCGATCCGCTGCGACAGGCGCGCACCACGTTGGCCGGCTGGGTCGAGCGTGCGCTGCTGGCGCCGTACTGGGTCAACTTCCACAACGAGCACCATTTGTTCACCCAGCTGCCCTGCTGGCAGCTGCCGCGCGCGCATGCGCTGCTGCGCGCGGCCGGCACCACCCGGCGCATGGAGGTGCAGCCGGGCTACCTCAGCGTGCTGCGGTTGGCCACGGCGGGCTGAGCCGCGCCCGGGCTGTCCGACAGCGGCACGATGGCCTGCCGCACCAGGCCCGGTATCAGACCGGCCACGGTTCTGGCCGCCAGCGTGAACGGGTGCTGGCTGCTGGTGGCCAGCACCACCTGCTGGCGCAGCGCGCGCTCGGCCAGCGGCACGGCCGCCAGGGTGCCGGCGGCCAGTTCGTCGGCCACCGCATGGCGCGGCAACAGGCTGGCGCAGTCGTGGTCCTGCAGCAGGCGCTTGATGATCCCCGACGAGCCGGCCTCGACCATCAGCTGCAAGCGCAGGCCGGCGCGTTGGGCCTGCTCGTCGAGCACGGTGCGCAGCGCATTGGGCGGCAGCGGCAGCACCAGCGGCAAGCCGTCCAGCGCGGCCAGCCGGGTGCCAAAGGGTGGCCGGCCCGACCCGTTGCCCAACGCGCGCGCCAGCACCGCGGGCCGACCCACCACGCACATCGGCGTGTCGAACAGCGTGCGGTAGTGGTTGGGCCCCTGCGTCCGGTAGCGATTGACGACGGCCAGGTCGACCCGGCCCTCGGCCAGCGCGGTTTCCAGGTCGCCGCTGTAGCCTTCACGCACCCGCAGCTGCAGCGTCGGTCGCTGTGGCGCCAGCGCCGTCCACAGCGCGCTGGCCAGGCGGCCCGCCAGTGACGGCACCAGCCCCAGCGTGACCGGCCCGCCCGGTGCGCCGGCGCGCTCGCGCGTGGTCTGGGTCAGCATGTCGGCGTCGGCCAGCAGGGCCTGCAGCCGCGGCAGTGCGTCGGCCGCCAGTTCGGTGGGCGACACCCCGCGGCCGGTGCGGTGAAACAGCGCGCCCCCCAGCGCGGCCTCCACTTCAGCCAGGTGCCGGCTGGCAGCCGACTGGGCGATGCCCAGTGCCACCGCGGCGCGGCTGAGGCTGCCGCTGCGCGCCACCGCGACGACGGTGCGCAGCGCGCGCAGGTTGAGATCGGTCATGCGATTCCTGGATAACTGTTATCCGACATCAGCGTAACGCCTGCGGCGACTTCTGACTACAGTGGACCGGCAGGCGCCCACCAGCAGGTGCCGCAGGAGACCAAGCCGATGGCCGGACCCCTCACCGGGCTGCGTGTGCTCGACATCGCCACCATCATCGCCGGGCCTTCGGCCGCGTCGTTGCTGGCCGACTACGGCGCCGACGTGCTCAAGGTCGAACTGCCCGGTGCCGGTGATGGTGCGCGCGGCTTTCCGCCGCACAAGGACGGCAAGCCGCTGTGGTGGAAGGTGACCAACCGGGGCAAGCGCTTCATCACGCTCGACCTGCGCCGCCCCGAGGGCGCGGCCCTGCTGCTGCGGCTGCTGCCGCGCTTTGACGTGCTGGTGGAGAACTTCCGCCCCGGCACGCTGGATGGCTGGGGGCTGGACCGCGACACGCTGTGGCAGGCCCGCCCGCGGCTGGTGATCCTGCGGGTCAGCGGCTTCGGCCAGACCGGGCCCTACCGCGATCGCCCCGGCTTTGCGCGGGTGTTCGAGGCCATGGGCGGGCTGACCCACCTTACCGGCGAGCCGGACGGCGAGCCCATGCATGCCGGCTACCCGGTGGCCGACAACGTGGGCGGGCTGTTCGGTGCGCTGGGCGTGATGGCCGCGCTGTGGAAGCGGGCCCGGGAGCCCGACGCACCGGGCGAGGAGATCGACCTGTCGCTGGTCGAATCCACCTTCAAGCTGCTGGAGTTCCTGCCCATCGAATACCAGCAGCTGGGCCGGGTGCGCCAGCGCTCGGGCAATGCCAGCCAGTACTCGGCGCCGTCGGCGCTGTTCATCACGCAGGACGGGCACTGGGTGTCGCTGGCCGGCAGCACCGCCGCGCTGTTCGCCGCCAACTGCCGCGCCGTCGGTCGGCCCGAGCTGGGCGATGACCCGCGCTTTGCCAACAACACGCTGCGGGTGCAGCACGCCGCCGAGCTGAACGCGCTGTTCGGCCACTGGATCGCGCAGCGTCCGCTGGCCCAGGTGCTGGCCAGCTTCGACGCGGCCGGGGGCACCATCGCCCCGGTCTATGGCATCGACCAGATCGCCGCCGATCCGCAGATGGTGGCCCGCGGCGCGATCTGCGACGTGCCCGATGATGATTTCGGCAGCGTTCAGATGGCCACCGTGGTGCCCCGCTTTGCCAACGACCCCTGCGCCATCCGCCACAGCGGCGGCGCACTGGGCCAGGACAACGACCGCGTCTACCGCGACGAGCTGGGGCTGGACGAGGCCGAGTTGCAGCGCCTGCGCGAACGCGGCACGGTCTGATCCGCGCACCGCACCACCGCACCACCGCCCGGAGACCCGCATGCCCTTGACCGCCGACGCCCACCCCCTCGTTCAGCTGGTGCCGACCGAGCAGGCGCTGCTGCAGCGTGTGCGCCAACTGGTGGCCGAGCAGATCGGCCCCGACGCCGACCGCGTGGCGCAGCAAGACGAGTTCGCCTGGGACACCTTCCGCCTGCTGGCGCGCGAAGGCGTGATCGCCACCGCCTTTCCCCGTGCCTGGGGCGGCAGCGATGCCACGACGCTGCTGCGCGTGCGCATCATCGAGGAGCTGGCCAGCGTTTGCAGCACCGCAGCGTCGATCATCACTGGCACCGACCTGTCGTCGCGGCCCATCGTCGCTGGCGGCAGCGCGGCGCTGAAGGACGCGCTGCTGCCCGATCTGGCCTCGGGCGCGAAGCAGGCGGCCTTTGCGCTGACCGAGCCCGGCGCCGGCAGCGACGTGGCGCGCCTGGCCTGCCATTACCGCGATGCGCCCGACGGCGGCGTGCTGATCAGTGGCCGGAAGAAGTTCATCACCCGCGCCAGCACGGCCGACGTGTTCGTGGCCGTGGCCCGGCGCGAGGGCGGGCCCGCCGGCGCCAAGGGCCTGACCGCCTTCGTGGTGCCGCGCCACGCAGCGGGCGTGTCGGTGTCGGCCCACATCCCCAAGCTGGGCTGGAACGGCGTGCCGATCTCGATGGTGGATTTCGACGGCGTGGCCGTGCCCGCCGATCACCGCCTGGGCGACGAAGGCCGCGGCATGGCGCTGGCGCAGGACACGCTGCTGCGCGCGCGCATCGGCCATGCCGCCATCGCCCTGGGCCGCATGCGCGGCGCGCTGCAGATCGCCACGCAGTACGCCAATCAGCGCCAGGTGTTCGGCCAGGCGGTGGGCGCGCATCAGGGCATCCAGTGGATGGTTGGCAGCATGGCCGCCACGCTGGAGGCCAGCCGCTGCCTGGTCTACGCCACCGCGATGCGCTACGACGCCGCGATGGCCGACCCGGCCGGCCCACCGGTGGGCGCTGCGCTGGCCAGCCTGGCCACCCATGCGTCGATCGCCAAGATGCAGGTCACCGACCAATGCATGCGCATGGTGGTGGATTGCCTGCAGCTGATGGGCGGCAACGGCTACCTGAAGGCCTTCCCGATGGAGCGCTTCCTGCGCGACGCCAAGATGAACCAGATCGGCGAGGGCACCAGCGAGATCCACAAGGGTCTGATCGGTCGCCATGTGCTGGGTCAGGCCGCGGCGATGGCCCGCCACCCCTGCCTGGACTTCGAGCCCGATCTGTTCTGCGGCGAAGGGGCCGGCGCATGAGCGGCGACGCGCTGTGCAATGCGCTGTGCCGGCGCCTGGGCATCCGGGTGCCGATCTTCGGCCTGGCGCACCGCATCGAGGTGGCCGCGGCGATCTCGCGCGCCGGCGGCCTGGGCGTGTACGCCGCCGCGCGCGACGGCCCGGATGAGTTGGCCGGCAAGCTGAAGGCGCTGCGTGCGCTGTGCCCCGATCGCCCGGTGGGTGTCGATCTGCTGCTGCCCACGGCGCTGCCCGAGCACAGCAGCGCCGAGGCCGTGGCCGCCGCGGTGCCCGAAGGCCATCGCCAATGGGTGCAGGCGCTGGCCGAGCGCCACGCCGTGCCGCCGGCCACCCGGGGCAACTTCTTCTCGATGTACGTGCGCTCGCAGGCGCTGTTCAACGAGCAGGTGGAGGCCGCGGTGGCCAGCGGCGTCGAGGTGTTTGCCGCCGGCGTGGGCACGCCGCCCGCCGTGCTGGCACGCGCCAAGGCCGCCGGCCAGCACACCATCGCGCTGGTGGGCCACCCGCGGCATGCGCAGAAGGCGATCGCCGCCGGCGCCGACATCCTGGTGGCCCAAGGCTACGACGCCGGCGGCCACACCGGCCCGATCGGCACCTACACGCTGGTGCCGCAGATCGTGGCGGCGGCGGGCGGGCGGCCGGTGATCGCCGCTGGCGGCATCGGTTGCGGTGCGCAGGTGGCCGCCGCGCTGGCGCTGGGTGCGCAGGGCGCCTGGCTGGGCACGCTGTGGCTGGGCACGCGCGAGCACGAACTGCCCGCCGCGCTGCAGGCCAAGCTGATCGCCGCGGCCAGCGACGACACCGTGATCACCCGCGCCCACAGTGGCAAGCCCTGCCGCGTGGTGCGCAGCGCCTTCAGCGACGCCTGGGACGAAGTCGGCGCGCCCGATCCCCTGCCCATGCCCTACCAGCAGGCGCTGACCGGCGCGCTGCTGGCGGCCGTCGAAGAACACGAAGTCGCGCCGCTGCTCTACGAGGCCGCCGGCCAGAGCGTGGCCTGGCTGCAGCAGATCGAGCCGGTGGCCTCGGTGATGGACCGGCTGCTGCGCGAAACCCGTCAGGCCCTCGAATCGATGCGGCCCTACCTGGCCTGAACCCTGCCCCCCACGACCAGCGCCACCCGAAGGAGACCACCATGATCAATCGACGCCAGTTCCAGGCCCGCAGCCTTGCCCTGCTGGGCGCTACCGCCTTGCCCTGGGCCGCCCATGGCCTGGCACGACCAGCCGGGCCCGACGGCTTCCCGACCAAGCCCATCAAGCTGATCGTGCCCTACCCGGCGGGTGGCATCGTCGACGTGGTGATGCGCGCCGTATCCGACCCGCTGTCGGCCGAACTGCCGCAGCGCGTCGTCGTCGAGAACCGCTCCGGTGCCGACGGTCGCATCGGCATCACGGCGGTAGTGCAGTCGCCGGCCGACGGCTACACGCTGCTGTCGGCCACGCCCATCGTCGCGGTGGGTGAGCACCTGATGGCCGACATGGCCGGCCGCAGCAAGGCGTTCGCAGGTGTCTGCGCGATCGCTGCGCCGCCGTCGGTGTTCGTGGCCTGGAGCGGGCTGCCGGTCAAGACGATGAAAGAGCTGATCGCGCTGGCCACCAGCAAGCCGGGTGAACTCAACGTGCCCAATCCGGGCACCGGCAGCTCGCACCACCTGGGGCAGGAGATGCTGTTCGAGCGCACCGGCATCAAGGTGGCCAACATCAACTACCGCGGCCAGCCGCCGTCATTGATCGACATGGCCGAAGGCCGGCTGCACTTCGGCCTGATCTCGCAGAGCCTGGCACTGCCGTTGATCCAATCGGGCAAGCTGCGGGCGCTGGCGGCCAATACCGTCAAGCGCACGCGCTCGCTGCCCGACCTGCCCACCATCGCCGAGGCCGGGTATCCGGACGTGCTGGTGCAGTCCTGGTACGGCGTGGCCGCGCCGGTCAAGACGCCGGCGCCGGTGCTGGCCTACCTGGGCGATCAGTTCCTGCAGACCCTGGCGCAACCCAGCACCCGCGCCAGGCTCGAGGCCATCGACGCCGAGGTCATGGCGCTGGGTGGCGCCGCCTTTGATGCGCTGATCGCCAGCGAGACCCTGCGCTGGGGCGAACTGATCAAGAGGCGCGGCATCAAGGTGGGCTGAGCCCGGACTGACGACAGGCCCTGCGGCCTGACGGCAGCCTGGCGAAGCGGCCGAGCTCTGCGAGGCCGTGGGGTGCGCCTGCACAGCCCGGACTGACGACAGGCCCTGCGGCCTGACGGCAGCCTGGCGAAGCGGCCGAGCTCTGCGCGGCCGTGGGGTGCGCCTGCACAGCCCGGACTGACGACAGGCCCAGCGGCCTGCTGCGACGGGTTGGCGACATCGCCGGCGCCGCTTTGTCGGCAAACTGCCGGGCATGAGCCAACTCTTCTCCCCCCTTGTGCTGGGCCCGCTGACGCTGCCCAACCGCATCGTCATCGCGCCGATGTGCCAGTACAGCGCGCAAGACGGTCGCGCCACCGACTGGCACCTGATCCACCTCGGTCAGCTGTCGCTCTCGGGCGCCGGGCTGCTGATCCTGGAGGCCACCGCGGTCACGCCTGAGGGCCGCATCACCCCCGGCTGCCTGGGCTTGTACGACGACGCCTGCGAGGCCGCACTGGCGCGGGTGCTGCAGGCGGTGCGCGCGTACTCGCCGATGCCGCTGGCGATCCAGCTCAGCCACGCCGGGCGCAAGGCCAGCAGCCACGCACCCTGGGACGGCGGCCAGCTGATCGCGTTGACCGAAGGCGGCTGGCCCACGCTGGCACCCTCGGCGCTGCCGCATGCCGAGGGCGAGACGCCGCCCGAAGCGCTGGACGAAGCCGGCCTGCAGCGGGTGCTGGCCGGTTTTGTCGATGCCGCGCGGCGCGCCCACCGCCTGGGCCTGCAGGCCATCGAGCTGCATGCCGCGCATGGTTACCTGCTGCACCAGTTCCTCTCACCGATCGCCAACCAGCGCAGCGATGACTTCGGTGGCTCGCCGGCCAACCGCATGCGCTTTCCACTGGCAGTGTTCGACGCGGTGCGCGCGGCGGTGCCGGCCAGCGTGGCGCTGGGCCTGCGCCTGTCGGCCACCGACTGGGTCGACGGCGGCTGGGACGTAGCGCAGAGCGTGGTGCTGGCCCAGGCGCTGCGCGCGCGGGGCGCCGACTTCATCCACGTCAGCAGTGGCGGTGTGTCGCCGCGCCAGCAGATCCCCATAGCCCCGGGCTACCAGGTGGTGCTGGCCGAGCGCATCAAGCGTGAGAGTGGCCTGCCCACGCTGGCCGTGGGCATGATCACCGAAGCCCGGCAGGCCGAGGCCATCGTCGCCAGCGGCCAGGCCGATGCGGTGGCGCTGGCGCGCGGCATCCTCTACGACCCGCACTGGCCCTGGCATGCTGCCGCCGAGCTGGGCGCGCAGGTGCAGGCGCCGCGGCAGTACTGGCGCAGCCAGCCGCGCGGCATGAGCACGCTGTTCGGCGACACGCACATCGGCATGCGCTGACCGGCGCCGCGCCTTTCAAACCCAAGCTCATCGAGGACGCGCATGCTCCCTGTTATCAACACCGAGGCCCAGCCGGTCGACCTGCTGATCGTCGGTGCCGGCTTCGGCGGCCTGTACATGCTGCACCGGGCGCGCCAGCAGGGGCTGAGTGCGCTGGTGATCGACGCCGCCGGTGGCGTGGGCGGCACCTGGTACCACAACCGCTACCCCGGCGCGCGGGTCGACATCCAGAGCCTGGAGTACTCGTTCGGCTTCGACGAGGCGCTGCAGCAGGATTGGCACTGGACCGAGCGCTATGCCGGCCAGCCCGAGCTGCTGCGCTACGCCAACCACGTGGCCGACCGCTTCGGGCTGCGCAGCGGCATCCTGCTCGACACCCGGCTGACGGGCGCGCACTTCGACGAGGCCACGCAGGGCTGGATGGCCTTTACCGCCGATGGCCGGCGCTGGCAGGCGCGCTTTCTGGTGATGGCCACCGGGCCGCTGTCCACGCCCAACCAGCCCGACTTTCCGGGCCTGTCCGACTTCAAGGGGCAGGTGCTGCACACGGCGGCCTGGCCGCATCAGCCGGTGGACCTGGCCGGGCTGCGGGTGGGCGTGATCGGCACCGGCTCGTCGGGCGTGCAGACCATCACCACGCTGGCGGGCGAGGTGGCGCAGCTCACGGTATTCCAGCGCACCGCCAGCTACGCGGTGCCGGCGCACAACGGCCCGCTCGATGCGGCGCTGGAGGCGCAGGTCAAGGCCGACTACCCGGGGTTCCGCGAGCGCAACCGCCGCATGATGGGGGGTTTCGGCTCGATGCTGCCGCCCAACCGGGCCTCGGCCCTGTCGGTGACGCCCGAAGAGCGCCAGGCCATTTTCGAGGAGCGCTGGCAGATCGGCGGCTTCGGCCTGCTGGGCAGCTTCAGCGACCTGATCGTCAACCCGGTGGCCAACGAGATGGCGGCCGAGTTCGTGCGCGGCAAGATCCGGTCCATCGTGCACGACCCGGCCACCGCCGCGGCGCTGTGCCCCAGCCACCCGATCGGCTGCAAGCGCCTGTGCGTGGACACCGGCTACTACGCCAGCTTCAACCGCCCCAACGTGCGGCTGGTCGATCTGCAGGCCGCGCCCATCGAGGGTTTCACCGCCACCGGCCTGGTGACTGGCGGCGAGGCCCACACGCTGGACGCACTGGTGCTGGCCACCGGTTTCGACGCGATGACCGGCACCCTGCTGCGGCTGGACCTGCGCGGGCGCGGCGGCCTGCGCCTGCAGGACAAGTGGGAGGCCGGCCCGATCAACTACCTGGGCCTGACGGTGGCGGGATTCCCCAACCTGTTCAACATCTCGGGGCCGGGCGCCACGGCGGCCTTCACCAACGTGATCGTCGCCATCGAGCACCAGGTGCAGTGGATCGCCGACACCGTCAGCGATCTCGCCGCGCGTGGCGTGCGCACCATCGAGGCCACGCCCGAGGCCGAGGCCGACTGGGTGGCGCATGTCAATGCCGTGGCCGCGCGCACCATCTACCTGAACTGCAACTCCTGGTACCTGGGCGCCAACATCCCGGGCAAGCCACGCATGTTCATGCCGCTGTTCGGCTTTCCGGCCTATGTGGCGCGCTGCGCCGAGGTGGTCCAGCAGGGCTATGCGGGCTTCGTGCTGGGCTGATCCGGCACGGTCGCGGTCAGGGCGGGTCTGCCGCGCCATCGCCCGATGGCCGGCTGGGCCCAAGGGGGCATGGCATTGGGCAGAATGGGGCCTCGCGTGCCGCGCCCGGCACGCCCATCCGAGCGGGACTGACCATGAAGCGACTCATTCCCACCGCCGCGCTGGCGGCCCTGGCCATCGTCGGCACGGCCAGCCAGGCGCAGACCGCCAAGTTTGCGGTCGATCCCACGCACACCTTCGTGATGTACGAGATGGGCCACTACGGCACCAGCACCAACCGCGGGCGCTTTAGCACCAAGGACGGCAGCATCGCGCTCGACGTGGCGGCGCGCACCGGCAAGGTCGACATCACGATGGACATGAGCTCGATCAACACCGGTGTCGACCAGCTCAACCGCCATGTGCAGAGCAAGGATTTCTTCAACGTCGCCGACTTTCCCACCGCGCGTTTCGTGGGCGACAAGCTGGAGTTCAACGGCGACAAGGTGACCGCGGTGCTGGGCACGCTCACGCTGATGGGCAAGACCCACCCGGTGACGCTGCGCGCGCTGCGCTTCAACTGCTACCAGAGCCCGATGCTCAAGCGCCAGATCTGCGGCGGTGACTTCGAGACCACGGTGGCGCGCAGCCTGTGGGGCCTGACCTGGGGGCTGAACTTCGGCTTCGAGGACAACGTGCGGCTGGTGATCCAGGTCGAGGCGATCAACCTGCCGAACTGACAAGCCGTGCGCCCCGGCGCCGCCCGGCACGGGCCGCCTACAGCAGGCTCTCGGGCACCATTGGCGACAGGATGTTGAGCATCAGCCGGTCCCAGAACGACGAGTCGGGCTCTTCGTTGAGCACCGTGGTGCCGTCCTGATCCTTGCTGATCCACTCCAGACGCCTGCCGTCGCTTGCCAGCCGCAGCGTGTAGGCGCCCTGGCTCTTGAGGGTGTCGATCAGCTTGAGCACCTGCTGGGCCATCTCGGGGCTGTCGATGAACAGGCCGATCTCGGTGTTGTGGATGCTCGAGCGCGGGTCGAAGTTCATCGAGCCGATGAACAGCCTGCTGCGGTCGTACACCGCTGTCTTCATGTGCAGCCGGCCGATGGTGGTGCCGAACACGCCCAGGCGCACGCTGCGCCGGGCACGGTCGGAGCTCAGCTCGTACAGCCCCACGCCCGCCTGCAGCATCTCGTCGCGGTAGCGGCGGTAGCCGGTGTGCACCAGCGGCTCGTCGGTGGCGGCCAGCGAGTTGGTGACCAGGCTGACCTTGACGCCGCGCCGGCGCGCCTCATGCATCACCGCCAGGCCCGCCTCGCCGGGGATCAGGTAGGGCGAGGCGATGGCCACCTCGCTGCGGGCACGGCGCAGGTTCTCCACCACGTTGTAGCGCACGCTGTCCACGTCCAGCAGCGGGATGCCGTTGTACGACGCGGTCTTGCCGATGGCCCGTTCGGGTGAATCGGCATAGGCCGTGGCGGTGGCCCACACCAGGTTCAGCCGGCCGGCGTTCAAATCGTCGGCCATCGGGCCGTAGCCCAGCGGGTCGTTGGGCGGTGGCGGTGCGGGTGATGGCGTGCTGGCCTGCGAGGTCAGCGCGTCAAAGCGCTGCTGCAGCGCCTGCACCGACAGCGCGGTGGGCGCCACGGCCTGCACCGGCAGCACATGCGGGCTGTTCCAGAACTGGTCGAACAGGCGCTGCAGCCGCGGCACGATGGCGCCGGTGACGAAGGTGTCCAGGTCGATGAAGTTCGCGCCGTTGGTGCGGCCGAAATACTCGTTGCCGATGTTGCGCCCGCCGGCCACCGCCATCGCGCCGTCAGCGATGAACAGCTTGTTGTGCATGCGCCGGTTGACGCGGTCGAACTCGGCCAGCGAGTACAGGAAGCGCGTCGCCACCCGGCCGCGCCCGGCGGGGAACGGGTTGTACAGCCGCAGCTCGATGTTGGGAAACGCGGCAAAACCGCGCAGCAACTCGTCGTCGCCGGCGGTGTACATGTCGTCCATCAACACCCGCACGCGCACGCCGCGCTGCGCTGCATCACGCAGCGTGCGCAGCAGGTAGCGGCCGGTCTCGTCGTTGTGGATCTGGTAGTACTGCACGTCGAGCGAGGCTTGCGCCCGCCGCGCCAGCTGGATGCGGGTGTCGAAGGCCGAACGGCCGTCGGGCATCAACCTGAAGCCGCTGAGGTCCGGGTCGGGTGAGGCCGACGCGGCCAGCCGGCCCAGCGTGGTGGCGGTGGTGGCCGGCAGGGCGGTGGTGGCGGGGCCCTGCAGGCCGGGCGCCAGGCTGGCGCAGCCGGTGATCAGCGCCACGGCGGCCCCGGTCAGGGCGATGACCAGGCGTCGAACCGCGTGGCCCCATGAAACAGACGCTGGGTTTTCGGCGGGCATGGGCATGCTGCAAATGTAGCGGCGGCACCCGCAGGCCCGAAGCCGCGCCGGGCTGTCAGGGCTGGCCGGCGCCGACGCGGGCGGACAGCGCAGCGCCGGCGCTGCGTGGTGGCTTCAGGCGCCCGCGGGGCGGTAGAACGCCTCCACCTTGCCCTTGAGCTTGATCAGCAGCGGCTGGCCCTTGCGGTCGACCGCCTTGCCGGCCGGCACCTTGATCCAGCCCTCGCTGATGCAGTACTCCGAGACGTCGAAGCGCTCCTTGTCATTGAAGCGGATGCCGATGTCCTGCTCGAACACCGCGGCGATGTGGTGCGGGCTGCGTGGGTCGGTGGACAGCCGGTCGGGCAGGTCTGGCAGGGCGGGCGTCGGCGTGGTGTCGGGCATGGGCAGGGCTTTCGGGATCGCGGGATGGCGCGGATTATGGGCGTCGCCGCCGGCTCCTTAGTTGACATAATCAATATCGGCGCGGTTGTGGGTGGGCGGATGTGGATGGCTGTCGAGACGCGGCGAGCCATGCGAGGCGCGGCGCTACAGTGAGCGTCCACCAAGGAGCCCCCATGCGCTACCGCCACCTGGGCAAGAGCCCGCTGCGTGTCTCTGAACTCTGCCTGGGCACGATGATGTTTGCCGACCAGACCGATCTGGCCGAAGCCCGGCGCATCACCGACCATGCACACGCGCACGGCGTCAACTTCATCGACACCGCCGACGTCTACTCGAGCGGCGCGTCGGAGACGATGGTCGGTGAGCTGCTGCAGGGTGCGCGCCACGACTGGGTGCTGGCCACCAAGGTGGGCAACAAGATGTCCGAGCGGCCGAACGAGTCGCACTACTCACGCAGTTGGCTGCTGCGCGCCTGCGAAGCCAGCCTGCAGCGGTTGGGATGCGACCACATCGATCTCTACTACCTGCACCGCGACTACAACGGCATGGACCTGGAAGAGCCGCTGCGGGCGATCGACATGCTGCTGCGCGCCGGCAAGATCCGCTACTGGGGCGTGTCCAACTTCCGCGGCTGGCGCATTGCCGAGCTGGTGCACCTGGCGCGCCAACTCAACATGCCCGGGCCGGTGGTCTGCCAGCCGTACTACAACCTGCTGAACCGCCAGCCCGAGGTCGAGGTGCTGGCCGCCTGCCGCCACCACGGCATCGGCGTGGTGCCCTACAGCCCGATCGCCCGCGGCGTGCTGGCCGGCAAGTACCTGCCGGGCCAGCCGCCGGCCGAAGGCAGCCGCGCCGGCCGCGGCGACAAGCGCATGCTGCAGACCGAGTTCCGCGCCGAGTCGCTGCAGATCGCCCAGCAACTGCGCGCGCATTGCGAGACCAAGGGCGTGTCGCTGGCGCATTTCGCCACCGCCTGGGTGCTGGCGCACCGGGCCGTCAGCGCGGTGATCGCCGGCCCGCGCACGCTGGCGCAGTGGACCGACTACCTGGGTGCACTGGATTGCCCCATCACCGCCGACGACGAGGCCGCAGTCGATGCCCTGGTCGCGCCTGGCCACCCATCCACGCCCGGCTACAACGACCCGGCCTATCCGCTGGACGGCCGCTGAGCGCGTCGGCCCGGGCCGCCCGGCTCAGGCCAGCTGCTGGCGAATCTGTGAGGCCGCTTGTTCCAGCCACTGGCGCAGGCGGTCGTCGTCATAGGGTTGCAGCTGCTCGGCGGTGCCCACCAACGCGAGTGCGGCCACCATGTCGCCGTCGGCATTGAACACCGGCACCACCGCGGCGCCGATGCCGGGCTCCAGCTCGCCCACCGAGCGGTAGAAGGCCTGTTTGCGCACGGCGCTGAGGTAGGCGCGAAACTCGGCCCAGCTGCGGCCCATGCCGCGCGCGGCGATCTCGGCGGCCTGGGCTTCGTAGAGCCTGACCAGCGGCGCGCGGGCCAGGCCCGAGAGCAGCACCTTGGGCGCGCCCGACTGGAACAGCGGCCTGGGCCGGCCACGGCCGTAGGTGAGCTTCAGTGACTGCTGCACGCTGGCGCGGTGAATGTCGATCACCTGCGGGCCGCCGAACAGCACGCTCAGCACCGCGTCGAAGCCGGTTGCCGCGGCCAGCGTCGCCATCACCGGCATCGCCGCCAGCAGCACCGGATCACTCTGCCGCAGTTGGTAGTCCAGCGCGATGATGCGGCCGCCCAGCGCGTAGCGGCCGGCCGACACCTTCTGCAGGAAGCCGGCCTCAACCAGGTCCTTGACATAGCGGTAGCCGGTGGCGCGGGTGTAGCCCAGCGCCTCGTTGATCTCGTCAGGCTGCCAGACCGGCCGCTCGCGCGAGAACAGGTCCAGCACCGCCAGCGTCCGCGCCGGGCTCGTCATCCTGCCTGTTCGCCACCTGCCACTGCGCCTCCGGAGCTGTCATGCCGTCAATCCAGGCCCATGCGGCGGGCCATCTCAGCGCGCCATTCTGCCCGCGGCCGGAAGCCCGGCAGGCTGCGTGCATGCGCTTCCAGCTGCGCCATCAGTGTCGCGTCGTCGGGCGCCAGATCCACCGGCAGGCGCAGCGGCTGGGACACGTACCAGGGCAGGTCGACATACAGCTCCAGCCGGTTGCCCTCGGGGTCGGGCACGTAGATCGACACCGCGTTGCCGTGGGTCACGGGCGTGATGCCGGGCAGGCCTTCGCGCTGCAGCGTGTGCAGCATGTCGCGCAGCGTGCCCAGCGTTTCGGTCTTCAGCGAGATCTGGTTGATCGGGTTGAAGCCCAGCGTCTCGGGCCGGCCGGTGATCAGCACGATCTGGTGATGCTCGTCCGGATCGCGGCTGAGGAAGACCAGGTCCATCGGCCCGGTGGGCCCGCTGAGCTGGCCACGGTCGGTCACCGTGAACTCGAGCAGGCGGGTGTAGAAGTCCTCCATCTTCGCGATGTCGTGGACAAACATGCCGAAGTGGCTGAAGCGGAAGCCGGGTCTCATGGTTTTCCCCTTGATGGGCCGAGAAGCGCGTTGCGCGGGTTGACATGTCTCAATCGTTGTCATTAAATCGCATTTATTGAGATTTAACAACCTGCAGAAAGCGACTTCCCATGAAACTGGTCAGTTTTGAGCGCAACGGGCGCGCCGGCTTTGGTGCCGTGATCGATGGCGGCGTGGTCGACCTCGGCGCCGCGCTGAACGGGCGTCATGCCGACCTGATGGCGCTGCTGGCCGCCGATGCGCTGGGCGAGGCGCGCACCGCGCTGGCCGACCGCGCAGCCGACTTTGCGCTCGACAGCGTGGTGCTGCTGCCGGTGATCCCCGCGCCCGGCAAGATCTGGTGCTGCGGCCTGAACTACGGCGAGCATGTGCGCGAGACGAATCGCGAGATCACCGAGCAGCCCACCTTCTTCCTGCGGGTGGCCGACTCGCAGGTGGGCCATGGCCAGGCCATCGTGCGGCCGCCCGAATCGGTGCAGCTCGACTACGAGGCCGAGATCGCGGTGATCATCGGCAAGCCGGGCCGGCGCATTGCCGAGGCCGACGTGTGGGACCACATCGCCGGCTACAGCTGCTACAACGACGGCAGCGTGCGCGACTGGCAGCGCCACACCTCGCAGTGGGGGCCGGGCAAGAACTTCTGGCGCACCGGCGGCTTCGGCCCCTGGATGGTGACCACCGATCAGATCCCGGCGCGCACCGTGATGACCCTGGTCACCCGGCTCAACGGCCAGGAGATGCAGCGCGCCACCACCGAGATGATGATCCACAGCATCGAGCGCCAGATCGCCTACGTCTCGACCATCGCGCCGCTGCAGGCGGGCGACGTGATCGTCACCGGCACGCCCGGTGGTGTGGGTGCCCGCCGCACCCCGCCGGTGTGGATGAAGCCGGGCGACGTGGTCGAGATCGAGGTCGACCGGGTGGGCGTGCTGCGCAACACCATTGCCGACGACGCTTGAGCGCCTGACCCCCCCGGGCGCGGCCCGCGCCCTGCCCTGTTCACTGCACACGCCGCCCGGGACCGGGCGGTGCGGCCGGTTTCGCCCTGTGCGCAGGGCCTTTCCCCACGGAGACATCACCATGACCCTTGCCCCCACCCGCCGCCGCACCCTGGCCGCCCTGCTCGCCAGCGCGCTGGCCACCTTGATGAGCCCGCCGTTGGCGGCCGCAGACGCGGTGAAGCTGAAGTTCTCCAGCTTCGAGCCGCCGATGGCCAACATCACCGCCAACGTGCTGACGCCCTTCGCCAAGGCCGCGTCGGCTGGCTCAGGCGGCACCTTGCAAATCGACATGTTCGCCGGCGGCACGCTGGGCCGCAACCCGACCCAGCAGCTCAAGCTGGTGACCGACGGTGTGGCCGACATCGCCTGGGTGGTGCTGCCCTACACGCCGGGCCGCTTCGACGACACCGAGATCGTCGGCCTGCCCTTCATGACGACCAACGCGGTCGAGGCCAGCGTGGCCTTGCACCGGTTGTACGCGGCCGACAAGCTGGTCGGCTTCAAGGGCCTGAAGATGCTGGCGCTGGCCGCCACGCCGCCGGTGGGTGTGCACGGCAATATCACCGTGCGCCAGCCGGGTGATCTGAAGGGCAAGCGGGTGCGCGTCTCGGGTGATCACCTCACCAAGGTGGTCGAGGCGCTGGGCGGCGCGCCGGTGCAGCTGGCCGGCGGCCAGATCGCCGAATCGCTGTCGCGCGGCGTGGTCGACATGACGCTCAACAACTGGGGCTTCGTCGGCGACTTCAAGGTCACCGAGGTGACCAGGCAGCACTTCACCGTGCCGCTGGGCTCGGTGGCGGTGGCGGTGGTGATGACGCAGGCCAAGTTCGACGCGCTGCCGCCCGCCGCCCGCGCGGCCATCACCAAGCTCAGCGGCGAGCTGCTGGCGCGCCAGGTGGGCGAGGCCTTCGACCGCCAGGAGATCGAGGTGCGCGAGCGCACCGCCCAAGCCGGAAAGGTCTCGGGCAAGAACCAGGTGGTGGCGCCCTCGGCCGCCGAGCTGGCCGAATGGCAGCGCCAGATCGCCCCGGTCAACGAGGCCTGGCGCACCGCCAAGCCGCGCAACCTGGCCACCCACGCCGCGTTCGTCGACGAGCTCCAGCGCGTGCGCGCCGGCAAGTGAAGTCTGCCGTGGCGCTGCGATCACACGCCTGCCGGCTGGCCGACCGCATCGCCACGGCCGCGGTGCTGGGCCTGCTCGCGCTGGCCCTGCTCACCGTGGCCGACGTGACCGGGCGCTACCTCTTTGCCACGCCGATCCGCGGCTTCAACGACATCGTGCCGCTGGCCGGCGCGGTGCTGCTGTCGGCCTGCATGCCGCACGTGGTGGCGCGCCGCGCCAACATCGCAGTCGAGCTGGTCGGCCAGCGCCTGGGCGCGGCCGCCAGCCGCCGGCTCGACGGCTTTGGCGCCGTGCTGTGCACCGCCTTCTTCGCGCTGATGGCCTGGCAGTACATCCGCTACGCGATCGAGCTGCAGCAGACCGGCGATGTCATGCCCATCCTGCGCTGGCCGGTGTGGCCGTGGTGGAGCGCGGTGGCGCTGTTCATCAGCATCGCCGCGGGCGTGGGCCTGCTCACGCTGGGCGCTGGCACGCCGACCGAGGAAGCCGCATGACCGACCCGGTGATGCTCACCGTCTGGGGCCTGTTGGCCACCTTCGTGCTGATCCTGCTGCACGTGCCGGTGGGCGTGGCGATGGGCCTGACCGGCATCGTCGGCTTCGGCCTGCTGCAGGGCTTTGGGCCGGCGCTGTCGATGATCGCCTCGGAGACCTCGAACGCGCTGGCTTCGCTCGATCTGGCGACGATCCCGCTGTTCGTGCTGATGGGCTCGTTCGCCAGCCTGGGCGGGCTGTCGGAAGACCTGTACCGGCTGGCCTACGCGGTGGTGGGCCACCGGCGCGGTGGCCTGGCGATGGCCACCATCGGCGGCTGCGCGGGCTTCGGCGCGGTGTGCGGCAGCTCGGTGGCCACGGCGGCCACCTTCGGCCGGGCGTCGCTGCCGTCCATGCTGTCGCGGGGTTATGCACCCGGCTTTGCGGCCGGCACGGTGGCCTCGGGCGGCACGCTGGGCATATTGATCCCGCCCTCGTCGATCATGGTGATCTACGCCGTGCTGTCGCAGGAGCTGATCATCACCCTCTACATCGCGGCGCTGGTGCCGGCGCTGATCGCGATCACGCTGCACCTGGGCACGATCATGGTCTACGCCCGCTGGCGCCCGGCCGACACACCGGTGGGCCCACGCGCCAGCGCCGCCGAACGCTGGCGCGCGCTGCGCGAAAGTTGGCAGGTGGTCGTGCTGGCGGTCACGGTGATCGGCGGCATGGCCGCCGGTGTGTTCACCGCCACCGAGAGCGCGGCCGTCGGCGCGGTGATGGCCTTCGCCTTTGCCGCGATGCGCCGGCGCATCCGCCGCGCCAGCCTGCAGGCCGCGCTGATCAGCACCGCCAGCACCGCGGCGATGATCTACGTGCTGATCATCGGCGCCTCGCTGTTTGGCTACTTCGCCACCGTCACCCAGGCCCCGCAGGCGCTGGTGGCCTCGGTGCAGGCCTCGGGCTGGCCGATCTGGGCCGCGGTGGCGGTGCTGATGTTGATGTTCATCGTCGCCGGCGCGGTGTTCGACGAGGTGGCCGCGATGGTGGTGACCATGCCCTTCGTGCTGCCGCTGATCAAGAGCTGGGGGTTCGATCCGGTCTGGTGGGGCGTGATCAACGTCGTGATCATCGAGCTGGGCATGCTGATCCCGCCGCTGGGCATGAACGTCTTCGTGCTCAAGGGCATCGCGCCCAGCATTCCGCTGGCCGCCATCTACCGCGGCGTGGCGCCTTATGTGGCCTCCAACCTCGTGCGGCTGGCCTTGCTGCTGTCCTTTCCGGCGCTGACCCTGTGGCTGCCGGCCGTCCTCAAGGGATGAACCCATGACCCTGTCCAACGCCAACGCCCCCGCCTTGCACGACGTCGCCATCATCGGCTGCGGCCCCGCCGGCGCCACGCTGGCCAACCTGCTGGCCCAGCGTGGCCTGTCGGTGCTGGTGCTCGAGCGCGAGGCTGAGATCTACTCCCTGCCACGCGCGATCCACTTCGACGGCGAATGCATGCGCGTGTTCCAGGCCATCGGCGTGGCCGAGACGCTGCGCCCGCAGCTGCTGGTCTCGCCCGGCATGAAGTTCGTCGATGCCGAAGGCCATGTGCTGATCGACTGGTCGCGGCCGCAGCAGGTGGGCCCGCAGGGCTGGCATGTCAGCTACCGCTTCCACCAGCCGGTGTTCGAGGGCGTGCTGCGCCAGCGTTTGGCGACCCATCCGAACATCGATCTGCGCCTGCGCCACGACGTGTTCTCGATCGAGCCGCAGGCCGATGGCGTGCGTCTGCGGGTCGAAGACATGCGCAGCGGCCGCCTCTATCACACGGCGGCGCGCTACGTGGTCGGCTGCGACGGCGCTCGCTCGCTGGTGCGCCGCTTCATGGGCACCGAGCTCGACGACCTGCAATCGCACGAGCGCTGGCTGGTGCTGGACGTGCTGCTCAAGCGCCCCCGGCCCGACCTGGGCGATCACAGCATCCAGTTCTGCGACCCGCGCCGGCCCAGCACCTATGTGCGCGGCGTCGGTGAGCGCCGGCGCTGGGAGCTGATGCTGATGCCCGGCGACGACCCGGCCACCATCACCCGGCCCGAGCACGTGTGGCCGCTGCTGGCGCGCTGGGTGACGCCCGACGACGCCACGCTGGAGCGGCCGGCGGTCTACACCTTCCACTCGGTGGTGGCGCGCGGTTGGCGCAACGGCCGGCTGCTGATCGCCGGCGACGCGGCGCACCAGACCCCGCCCTTCATGGGCCAGGGCATGTGTGCCGGCGTGCGCGACGTGGCCAACCTGGCCTGGAAGCTGGCCGACGTGGTGCAGGGCGTGGCGCCCGATTCGCTGCTCGACAGCTACGAGCGCGAACGCTCGCCGCATGTGCGCGAGTTCATCGAGACGGCGGTGCGGCTGGGCGGCGTCATCCAGGCCACCGACCCGGCCCAGGTGGCGCGGCGCAATGCCGAGATGACCGCCAACCCGCAGGTCTTCCACACGCCGCAGCCGGCACTGGGCCCGGGCGCGCATGACGGCGGCGCCTTTGGCGGCCGCATCGCGCCGCAACCGGTGTTCGACGACGGCAGCCGCTTCGACGATGCGATCGGCGACCGCTTTGCGCTGGTGGTGCGGCCCGATCTGCAGGCTGCGGCGACGGCGCTGGCCGGCAGCCGCGCGGTGGTCGTGCCCGCGACCAACGCGGTGCTGCAAGCCTGGCTGGCCGGCTTCGATGCGGCGGCCGTGCTGGTGCGGCCTGACCGCTATATCGCCGGCACCGCCACCGACGAGGCCACGCTGTGCTCGCTGCTGCAGAGGCAGCTCGGCCGGGTGGCGGCATGACAGCCGACGAGTGCATCGCCGAGGCGCGGCCGCCGAGCGCGCCCGTGCCGCGGCCGTTGGCGCTGTTCCAGTCCACCCACGTCGGTGCCTGACGGCGCGGCCCGTCGATCGCGCTATCGTGCCTCCTGTCTCCACGCTTTCCACATCCTTCCCATGATCGACAAACGCTTTCCCAGCGCCGATGCCGCGCTGGCCGACGTGGCCGACGGCGCCACCGTGCTGGTCAGCGGCTTCGGCACCGCCGGCATCCCCGAGCACCTGATAGCTGCGCTGGTGGCGCGTGCCCCGCGCGAGCTGACGCTGGTGTGCAACAACGCCGGCTCGGGCGAAACCGGCCTGGCCGCGCTGCTCAAGGCCGGTTGCGTGCGCAAGATCATCTGCTCGTTCCCGCGGCAGGCCGACTCGCACCACTTCGACGCGCTGTACCGCGCCGGCAAGGTTGAGCTGGAGCTGGTGCCGCAGGGCAACCTGGCCGAACGCATCCGCGCCGCCGGGGCCGGCATCGGCGCCTTCTTCACGCCCACCGGCCACGGCACGGCCTTGGCCGACGGCAAGGAGACCCGCGAGATCAACGGCCGCTGGCAGGTGCTGGAGTACCCGATCCACGCCGACTTCGCGCTGATCCAGGCCGAGCGTGCCGACCGCTGGGGCAACCTGGTCTACCGCAAGGCGGCGCGCAACTTCGGCCCGGTGATGGCCACCGCGGCACGCTGCACCGTGGTGGAAGTGGCGCAGATCGTCGAGCTGGGCTCGCTCGACCCCGAGGCCGTGGTCACGCCCGGCCTCTTCGTGCACCGCGTGGTGCAGGTCGATCGTGGCGCCACCCGGCCGGGTGGCTTTCGCGCCGCTGCGGCGCAGAAGGAGGCGGCATGAAGCGGGCCGAGCGCCGGGCCGCTCCCAAGCCGGCCCGTATCCCCTCGGGGGATCGACCGACGTACCCGTCGGACGAGGGGCAGGCATGATCCAGCCGTGGACGAGAGACCAGATGGCGGCCCGCGTGGCGCGCGACATCGAAGAGGGCATGGTCGTCAACCTCGGCATCGGCCTGCCCACGCTGGTGGCCAACCACCTGCCCAAGCCCGGCGCGCCCGACTTCCGTGAGGTCATCCTGCAAAGCGAGAACGGCATCCTGGGCATGGGCCCAGCGCCGGCCGCCGGCGAAGAAGATTTCGACCTGATCAACGCCGGCAAGCAGCCGGTGACGCTGCTGCCCGGTGGCTGTTTTTTCCACCACGCCGACAGCTTCGCTATGATGCGCGGTGGCCATCTGGACGTGTGCGTGCTGGGCGCCTTTCAGGTGTCGGCTGCGGGTGATCTGGCCAACTGGCACACCGGCGCGCCCGGCGCCATTCCGGCGGTGGGCGGTGCGATGGACCTGGCCATCGGCGCCAAACGCACCTTCGTGATGATGGAGCACCAGACCAAGGACGGGCACAGCAAGCTGGTGCCCGAATGCAGTTACCCGCTGACCGCGCGCGGCTGCGTCAGCCGCGTCTACACCGACCTGGCGGTGATCGAGTTGAGGCCGCAGGGCGCGGTGGTGATCGATCGCTGCCCGGGGCTGGACCTCACCACGCTGCAGGCGCGCACCGCCATCGCGCTGCGGGCGCCCGACCTGCGCGGGCCCTGATCAGGGCCGCGCCAGCACTGCCGCGCGCAGGGTCTGCAGGTGGCGGTTCAGGTCGGCGGACTGCAGGTGATCGTTCAAGCGCACCAGTGCCGGTGCCGCCAGGTGGCCGCGCGGGTGGAAGAAGTCGGCGCCGGTCTCGCTGTCCAGGTCGTAGCCGGTCAGGTCGGCCGGGGCGGTGCCATCGGTCTGGGCCAGCCGTTCACCGAGCCGGGCGCAAAGGTAGGCCACCGCTAGGCGCTGGCTGCGCTGCGGCGGCAATGTGAGCGCGGGCGTGACCAGCAGGCGGTCGATGCTGCGCACTTCGTCGACGATGGCGCTGGGCAGGCCCCATTCCTGCAACAGCAGGCCACCGATCTCGCCCGCGCCCAGGTCCAGCTGGTCCTGCGCCCAGCGGGTGCGCGCCAGCAGGTCGGCGGCCGGCACCGCCGCGCCGGGCTGCTGCAGCATCAGCTGGGCGGTGGCCAGGTGCCCCAGGAAGGACAGCAGCACCTGCGCCACCAGCGCGCCCGAGTCCGGGATCGACAGCCGCGTGCTCAGCTGCGCGCACAGCTCGCTGGCCAGTGCGCTGGCGGCCCAGATCTGGTCGTAGGCCTGTTTGAGTTGCGGATTGCCCGGCTTGAACGAGTCGTCCAGCAGGTATTGCAGGCAGATGCCGCGCACGGTGTTCAGCCCCAGAAAGGTGACCGCCTGGCCGATGCCCGACACCGGCTGCTTGAGCCCGTAGTACGGTGAATTGACGGTGGCCAGCACCTTGGCGGCGATGCGCACCTCGCCGGTGATCAGGTCGGCCAGCTCGTTGGAGTTGGCACGCTCCAGGAACTGCGGCGACAGCAACTGGTGCAGCGCGGCGGGTGGCCGCGGGAGGCTGCGGATCGCGTCCACCAAGGCCTGTTGGCGCGCGGTCGACAGCGTCTCGGGCCCGGCCCAGCGGAATGCGGCCAGGTCGTCGGGCATCGGCGTGGGGGCCGGCTGGGGCGTGATGGTGGCCATGCCCGCCTTTGGTGTGCCTGGCACCGAGACGGCCTGGGGCACCCGGGCAGCCAGGGCGGCGGCGCGTGCCAGCGGCGGTGCCGGCGTGCGCGCGGCCGTTCGGGCCCTGAGGAGCAGGATGCCCGCCGCGGCGAGGGTGGCCAGCAGCGCCAATCCGATCAGGGCATAGGTCATGTGTGGTACTTCCAAGGAATGCAGCGATCGCCCCGCGGTCGGCCGTGGGTGGTCAGGCCGTTATTTCGCCCGGAACGGGCCCGACTTGAGGGCGCGATGCAGCCCGCGCGCCGCCGCGCTGCGGGTTCAGCCCTGGGGCGGCGACTTCGTCACGCCGGCCGGGTGCGCTGGGGTGCCGCACAGCAGCCCCTGCAGCGCCGGTCGGGTGTAGCGCTGCGTGACGTTGTCGGGCGCGATGCCCGGCACCCAGCGGTGCAACTCGGCGGCGGCGTTGATGGCCGACGACAGCAGTTGCGCGGCGATGGCCGGATCCATCGGCCGGATGCTGCCGTCGACCAGTCCGTCGACCAGCACGCTGGTGATGCGCTCGGTCAGGCGCTGCAGCGTGTGGCGCACCTGATCGCGCTGGGCATCGTCGGGCAAGGCGCTGGTGGCGGTGCTGCGCAGCAGCGGCCCGTGGTCGCTGAGCTGGAAGCGCACCAGCGCCGCGGCCGCCGCGCAGGCGCGCAGCCAGCCCGGGCCAGCCGCCTGCTCGGCCGCACGCAGCGTGTGGCGCAGCACGCCGAAGCTGCGCTCGAAGCAGGCGGTGATGAGATCCAGCTTGGTCTCGTTGTGGTGGTAGAACGAGCCCTTGGTGACGTGCAGCCGCGCCGAGATCTTGTCGACCGAGGCACCGCGGTAGCCTTGCTCGTTGACCAGCTCGGTGGCGGCGCGCAGAAAGGCATCGGCCGTCTCGTCCAGGCCACTGGCGCGCGCGCCGGGGGCCGCCAGTTGCAGCGCGGCCATCACGTCGTCGGCCGGCCAGGCCTGGCCTGGGGCTTCCAGCCCGTTCAGCAGCAGCTGGGCGATGCGCTGCGCCACGTGCGGGTACTCGTCGACCTCGTAGCGGTGGATCCAGGCGCGCGCCCAGTTGGCAGCCGACAGCAGCAGGTGCGCGCGCGCGTTCAGGTCGTCGCGCTCCAGCGCCGCGGTCTCGGGCCCGGCCAGCAGCGCACGCACGCGTCGGAACATGTCGGTGTAGGCGGCGAACACCGTGGCCGCCTGCGCCTCGGGCAGTGCCCGGATGTCGGAGAACATGATCAGCGGCGGCTGCTCACCGCGCTCGATGCCCGCCAGCATGTGCGCGTGCAGGTCGAAGAAGCGCATCACCCGCGCGGCCACGCTGGCTTCGGTGGCGGCTTGCAGCGCCAGGGATTCATGCGCGACGATGGCGCGCAGGAAACAGGCGGTGGCCAGGTCTTCCTTCTTGCGGTAGTAGTAGGTGATGCTGGTGGTGACCAGGCCCACGCTGGCCGCGATCTCGCCCAGCGTGGCGCCCTTGACCCCTTGCGCGTTGAACTGCCGCGCGGCGGCGGCCAGGAGGGTGTCGCGCTTCTCCTGGAAGCGCGCGGTCTTGGGCGCGTTGCGGCGGGGCATCAGCACGTCGACACGTCAAACCATCGGGGGCAAGGGCGTCCGCAGTTCGTCGCGGCCGCGCCGGCGTTCATGCCGGCTCGAGTTCAGCCCGGACGATCGGGATCACCGCCGTGTGCAGGTGGCAGGCCACCGCCCGGCCGCCGCCCAGATCGGCCAGCGGCGGGTCGTCGCTGCTGCAGCGCGGCATGGCCTGGGCGCAGCGGGTGTGGAAGCGGCAGCCCGAGGGCGGGCGCAGCGCGCTGGGCACCTCGCCCTGCACCACCACACGCAGGCGTGCGCGCTCGACCACCGGATCGGCCACCGGCACCGCCGACATCAGGGCTTGTGTATACGGGTGCAACGGCGCGCGGTACAGGTCGTCGCGCGAGGCGATCTCGACGATGCGGCCCAGGTACATCACCGCCACGCGGTGGCTCAGGTGGCGCACCACCGCCAGATCATGCGCGATGAACAAATAGGCCAGACCGAGCCGCTCCTGCAGCTCTTGCAGCACGTTGACCACCTGCGCCTGGATCGACACGTCGAGTGCCGAGACCGGTTCGTCGCAGATGATCAGGCTGGGCTCCAGCGCCAGCGCGCGGGCGATGCCGATGCGCTGGCGCTGGCCGCCCGAGAACTCGTGCGGATAGCGGTCGGCCATGTCGGGCAACAGGCCCACGGTGCGCATCAGCTCGGCAATGCGCTCGTCGTAAGCTTTGCGGTCGTCGGCCAGGCCATGCACCACCAGTGGTTCGCCGACGATGTCGCTGACCTTCATGCGCGGGTTCAGCGAGCCGTAGGGGTCTTGATAGACCATCTGCAGGCGCTGGCGGATCGGCCGCATGCGGGCCTTGTCGTGGTGCGTGATGTCCTGGCCTTCGAACTCGATGCGCCCCGAGGTGACGTCCTGCATGCGCAGCACCGCCAGCCCGGTGGTGCTCTTGCCGCAACCGCTCTCGCCCACCAGGCCCAGCGTCTCGCCGCGGTCCAGCGTGAACGACACGCCGTCGACCGCGTGCACCGTGCCCACCTGGCGCTTGAGCACCACGCCGCGCATGACAGGGAAGTGCACCTTCAGGTTCTCGACGCGCAACAGGGGTTCGGTCATGCTCAACTTTCCAGGATGCACGCCACGTGGTGCCCCGCCTCGATCTCGCGCAGCGGCGGCTTGGCGCTGCGGCAGGCCTCGGTGGCCTGGCGGCAACGCGGCGCAAAGGCACAGCCCGGCGGGATGCGCGCCAGGTCGGGCGGCTGGCCCTCGATGGGCACCAGGCGTTCGCCGGTGTTGCCATCCAGCCGCGGCACCGAGGCCATCAGGCCGCGGGTGTAGGGGTGGCGCGGGTGGGCGTACAGCGCGCTGGCCGGGGCCGACTCGACCACCCGCCCGCCATACATCACCACCACCCGGTCGGCGTAGCGCGCCACCACGCCCAGGTCGTGGGTGATCAGCACCAGCGCCGAGCCGGTGCGGTCGGCCAGGTCTTTCAGCAGGTCGAGGATCTGCGCCTGCACCGTGACGTCGAGCGCGGTGGTGGGCTCGTCGGCGATGATCAGCTGCGGCTCGCAGGCCAGCGCCATCGCGATCATCGCGCGCTGGCGCATGCCGCCCGAGAACTGGTGCGGGTAGGCGCCCACACGCGACGCAGTGTCGGACATGCGCACCATGCCCAGCAGCTCACGCGCCTTCTCCAGCGCCACGCTCCACGGCGCATTGCGGTGCAGGTTGATCGGCTCGCCGACCTGCATGCCCACCGTCAGCGACGGGTTCAGCGAGCTCATCGGCTCCTGGAAGATCATCGCGATGCGGTCGCCGCGCACGGCCCGGATCTCGGCATCGCTGAGCTTGAGCAGGTCCTTGCCATCAAACAGGATCTCGCCGCTCTCGATGTGGCCGGGCGGGTCGGGAATCAGGCGCAGGATGGACAGCGCGGTGACGCTCTTGCCCGAGCCCGATTCACCGACGATGGCCACCGTCTCGCCGGCGGCCACGTCGAACGAGACATGGTCGACCGCGGTGACCGTGCCGCGCCCGGTGCGAAAGCGCGTGACCAGGTTGCGCACGCTGAGCAGCGGTTGACCCATGACGTGGCCTGACTCAGAAGCCCAGCTTCTTCTTCATCGCCTGGTCGATCCACATGCGTGCATGGATCGGACCGGGGCGCTCGGAGCCGGCGCGCAGCTCGCCGTCGTAGTTGCGCACCCACGGCCACCAGGCCGAGTACGCCGCCGGCGTGGGCAGCCAGATGTAGGGCGCCTGCTCGACGACCTCACGCGTCATCAGCTTGATCAGCAGCTGCCGCTTGCTCTCGTCGGGTTCGAGGTAGGTGGCGGCCATGCGCTTGTCGAGCTCGGGGTCCGAGTACATGGACGGGTTCCAGGTCTGCTTCGAGACGAAGCTCTTGCGGATGCTGGTGGTCGGGTTGGTATGGCCGTTGCGCATCATGTAGCCCGATGCGTGCTTCTTGGTCGTCATGGCCGACAGGAAGGCGCCGTACTCCATGGGCTGGATCTCGATCTTCACGCCCACCTTGTCGAGGTAGGCGGCCACCAGCGGCAGCAGATCCATGTGGTCGGGGCTGCACGAGCACACCTGCACCTTGAAACTGAAGCCCTTGGGGAAGCCCGCCTCGGCCAGCAGGGCGCGGGCCTTGTCGGGGTTGTAGACAAACAGCTCCTGCGCGGCCACCGGCATCTTGTCCAGCGGCTCGTAATAGCCGGTGTAGTCGGGGTGCATCGGGTAGCCGAACAGCTCGGCATTGCCGCCGTAGTAGGCCTTGACGATCTCCTGCTTGTTGACGGCCATGTTCAGCGCGCGGCGCACGCGGATGTCATCGAACGGCTTGGTATCGAGCCGCATGGCCAGGAAGGTGCCGCCGGTGTCGACCCGGCGCTTCCACTTCAGCGCCGGTGCGTTCTTCTTCAGCTCCTCGACCGCGCTCCAGCGGATGCCCTCGAGCACGTCGAGCTTGGCGGTGCGCAGCGCGGTGAGAAAGCTGGCCTCGTCCTTGATGGTGCGATAGACCACCTTGTCGACGAAGGGCAGCTTGTAGGCCTGGCCGCCCACCGCCTCCTTGTCCCAATAGACCGGATTCTTGGCATAGGTGATCGCATTGCCCTTGACGTAGTCGGCCAGCAGGAAGGGGCCGGTGCCGTTGGCGTTTTTCCAGTCGCCGGCGCCGGCGTCCGACACCTCCTTGGGCACGATGCCGGAGAAATAGCCCCAGCCGAAGCGGTAGTCCCACTCGGCGTTGTAGGCCTTGAGTGCGAACACCACCGTGTGTTTGTCGGCGGCCGTCACCTTGTCGATGTGATCGAAGTAGGTGGGGATCTTCTTCTTGCTGCCGTCGAGCCGGTAGAAGCTGTGCACGATGTCGTCGGCCACCAGCTCGCGCGACTTCATCACGCCGGGCTTGTCGGGAAACATGATGCCCTTGCGCAGCTTGACCTCGACCCGCAGCGGCTTGTCCAGCATCTTCCAGCTCTCGGCCAGCTCACCGCGAATGGCGTCGGAGGGCAGCCAGGCATCGGCCACGAAGGCATGCTTGCCGCCGTTGCGAATGGCCTTGGACAGGTCTGCGGCAAACAGCTGTTCGTACATCAGCCCGGTGTCCTGGCCAAACTTCCAGGCCCAGTCGGCCGGGTCCCAGGACAGGGGCGACAAGGTCACGTAGACGTTGCCGATGTTGAGCGTGCCGCCGTATTGCGGCTTGGCGGCCTGGGCCTGGGCCTGGCTAACCACGCCGCCTGCGCCGAACGCCAGCGCGCTGGCAAGCGCAAGGGCGCGCAGGGTTCTGGGAGTCGTCGGATGGATCATGGCAAGGTCTCCTGGTTGAAGTGGGCAGCTGGGGTGCTGCCCGTGAGCGGTCGGTCTGGGCCGATTCGGGGGATCTATTTCGAGCCGCGCATGCGCGGGTCCAGCAGGTCGCGCAGGGCATCGCCGAACACGTTGGTGGCGTAGACCACCACGGTGAGGCACAGGCCGGGCGCCAGCGCCAGCCACGGGCCCTGGAACATGTAGGTGCGCCCGCTGCCCGACAGCAGCCCGCCCCAGGTGGGCGCCGGCGGTGGCACGCCCAGCCCCAGGAACGACAGGCCGGATTCGATCAGGATCACCGCGCCCACCCGGGTGGTGAACAGCACGATGATCGGCGGCATGATGTTGGGCAGCAGGTGGCGCCACAGCACGCGGCCGGTGGACGCGCCGATCGACTGCGCGGCATGCACGTACATGTTCTCGCGCGCCGATACCACCGCGCTGCGGATGATGCGCGAGCCGCCGATGCCCAGCACCAGGCTTAGCACGCCGATGATCTGCAGCATGCCCGGGCCCACCACCGACACCACGGCGATCAGGATCACCAGCTCGGGGAACGACATGTAGGCGTCGACGATGCGCTGCACGATCATGTCGACCTTGCCGCCCAGGTAGCCGCTGAGCAGGCCGATCAGCACCGAGATGATGGTGGCCAACGCGGCCGCCGACAGGCCGATGATCACCGACAGCTGCGCACCGTACAGGCAGCGCGAGAGCATGTCGCGCCCCAGGTTGTCAGTGCCGAACGGATGCGCCCACGAGGGCGCCTTGAGCCGCTCGAGCATGTTGATCTCGTTGTAGCCGTAGGGCGCCAGCACCTCGGCGAACACCCCGCAGAACACGAACAACAGGAACAGCAGCGCGGCGGCGGCGCCGACCGGCTTTTCGCGCACCAGCCGCGAGAAGAACACCCGCACCGGCCCGCGCGCGGGCGGCGCGGCGGCGGAGACGGGGGTGGTGGTGCTGGCGGTGCCGCTCATTGGTGCCTCACCCTCGGGTCGAGCAGGCCGTAGCTCAGGTCGACCAGCAAATTGATCAGCATCACCGACACCCCCACCACCAGGAACACGCCGGTGATCACCGGGTAATCACGCTGGTTCACCGCGTCCAGCATCATCAGGCCCATGCCCGGCAGCACGAAGATCTGCTCGATGATCACCGCACCACCGATCAGCAGCGGCGCCTGCAGTCCGATCAGCGTGACCACCGGAATCAGCGCGTTGCGCACCGCGTGGCGCATCACCACCACCCGCTCCTGCAGGCCCTTGGCCCAGGCAGTGCGGATGTAGTCCTGGCGCAGCACCTCCAGCATCATCGTGCGGGTCATGCGCATCGTCACCGCCGACAGCGAGGTGCCCAGCACCAGCGCTGGCACCAGCATCTGCTTCATGTTCTGCAGCGGGTCGTCGCTGAACTTGACGTAGTTGACCTCGGGCGACCAGCCCCACCAGATCGACGGGAACACCATCACCATGGTGCCCACCCAGAAGCTGGGCACCGCCAGCAGCAGGATCGAAAACGAGCGGGCGATCAGGTCACCCGGCGTGTCTTGCCGCATGGCCGAGTACACGCCGATGGGCAGTGCGATCGCCAGGCCGATGGCCATGGCCATGGCGCCCAGCTCCAGCGTGACCGGCAGACGATCGAGCACCTCCTGCAACACCGGCGTGGAGTGCCAGAGCGAGGTGCCCAGGTCACCCTGCAGCACGGCGCCCATCCAGCGCAGGTACTGCTCGGCCATCGGCTTGTCCAGGCCCAGCGCGCTGATCAACTGATCGCGGCTGAGCTTGTCGGCGCCGATGTCGTTCTGGCTGAGCATCAGGTCGATCACATCGCCCGGAATCATCCGGATCGTGACGAAGACGATGATGCTGGCGAGGATCAGCGTGGGCACCAGCGCCAGCAGCCGGCGCAGGACATACGCCCCCATCAGGCAGGACCCCGGCGGGCACCGGCGCAATGCGGGGTCTGACGGGCGCCGCGCTCGGGCGGCAACGGCGGCATGGGCACAGGCAAATGCATGGAGGTCCTCTCGGCCGGTCAAGCAATCGGGGCGGCTGGCGCGGACCGATATTGCGCCGAAATAGAAGCTCAGGTATGTTCTCGTTTTCCCTGGTTTACACAGGTGACGCCGATCAATGTCGACGTTTTAGAAAACAGGGTTTGCACTCAGAGGGTGCTGTCTGCTAACCTTGCGCCGCGCTGCGGCGCGCCACCCTTGGAGAGCCCCATGAACTTCACGATGTCGGATCGGCAGGTCCATTGGCGCGATCGCGTCATCGCCTTCATGGACGATCACATCGCCCCGGCGGTGCCGGTGTACGAGGCGCAGATGAAGGCCTTCGGCGCCGACCGCTGGCAGATCGCCCCGGTGCTCGAGGACCTGAAAGCCAAGGCCCGCCCGGCCGGGTTGTGGAACCTGTTCCTGCCGGTGGATTCACTGCCCGAGGACAGCCCCTGGCGCGGCGCCGGCCTGACCAACCTCGAGTACGCGCTGTGCGCCGAGGAGATGGGCAAGATCGGCATCGCCGCCGAAGTCTTCAACTGCTCGGCGCCCGACACCGGCAACATGGAGGTGCTGGCGCGCTACGGCACACCCGAGCAGCAGGCACAGTGGCTGCAGCCGTTGCTGGCCGGGCAGATCCGCTCGGCCTTCCTGATGACCGAACCCGAGGTGGCCTCGTCGGACGCCACCAACATCCAGACCTCGATCGTGCGCGACGGTGATCACTACGTCATCAACGGCCGCAAGTGGTGGTCGTCGGGCGTGGGTGATCCCCGCTGCAAGATCGCCATCGTGATGGGCAAGACCAACCCCGATGCGCCCAGGCATTCACAGCAGTCGCAGATCCTGGTGCCGCTGGATGCCCCGGGCGTCGAGGTCGAGCGCATGCTGCCGGTGTTCGGCTACGACGACGCACCGCACGGCCATGCCCAGGTGCTGCTGCACAACGTGCGCGTGCCGGCCAGCAACCTGCTGCTGGGCGAAGGCCGCGGCTTCGAGATCGCCCAGGGCCGGCTCGGGCCGGGCCGCATCCACCACTGCATGCGCAGCATCGGAAGCGCCGAGGTGGCCCTGTCGCAGATGGTGCAGCGGCTGCAGTCGCGGGTGGCCTTCGGCAAGCGCATCGCCGATCAATCGGTGTGGGAGCAGCGTGTGGCCGAAGCCCGCATCGACATCGACATGACCCGCCTGCTGTGCCTGAAGGCCGCCGACATGATGGACAAGGTCGGCAACAAGGTGGCGCAGGCCGAGATCGCGATGATCAAGGTGGCCGCGCCGCGCATGGCGCTCAAGGTCATCGACATGGCCATCCAGGCCTTTGGCGGGGCCGGCGTCAGCAGCGATGCCGGCCTGGCCTTGCGCTACGCCCACCAGCGCACGCTGCGTCTGGCCGACGGCCCCGACGAGGTGCACAACCGCACCATCGCCAAGATCGAGTACGGCAAGTACAAGGCGCCGAAGGCGCCGGGCCACGCCTGACCTCGCCAGATTCCCCTGCGGAGCAACGCACCATGACCTCAGCGGCCATCGCCGACCCAACCCCTGAACTGAGCGCCTTCCGCGCCGATACCCGCGCCTGGCTGGAGGCCAACTGCCCGCCCGAAATGCGCCAGCCCATGACCAGCGAAGACGACGTCTGCTGGGGCGGGCGCCGCTGCCAGTTCAGCTCGCCGGCGCAGAAGCGGTGGCTGGACGTGATGGCCGCACGCGGCTGGACCGTGCCCACCTGGCCCCAGGCCTACGGTGGCGCCGGCCTGTCCAGCCTGGAGGCCAAGGTGCTGGCGCAGGAGATGCGCGCGCTGAACTGCCGCTCGCCGCTCAACAGCTTCGGCATCTGGATGCTGGGCCCGGCGCTGCTGAAGTTCGGCAACGAGGAACAGAAGCTCGAGCACCTGCCGAAGATCGCCCGGGGCGAGATCCGTTGGTGCCAGGGCTACAGCGAGCCCAACGCCGGCAGCGACCTGGCCTCGCTGGCCACCAAGGCCGAAGACAAAGGCGACCACTTCATCGTCAACGGCCAGAAGATCTGGACCAGCTACGCCGACAAGGCCGACTGGATCTTTTGCCTGGTGCGCACCGACACCACCAGCAAGCACAACGGCATCAGCTTCGTGCTGTTCGACATGGCCAGCCCGGGCGTCAGCACCAAGCCCATCCTGCTGATCTCGGGCGCCAGCCCGTTCTGCGAGACCTTCTTCGACAACGTGCGGGTCGAGAAGAGAAACCTGGTCGGGGCACTGAACCGCGGCTGGGACGTCGCCAAATACCTGCTGGGCCACGAGCGCGAGATGATCGGCAGCATCGGCGACCGCGCCGCGGCCAAGCCGATGGGCCAGCAGGCGGTGGCGGCCATCGGCCTCGATCAGACCGGCCGACTGGCCGATCCGGTGCTGCGGGCGCAGGTGGCCGAGTTCGAGGCCGACGAAGCCGCCTTCCGCCTGACGATGGAGCGTGCCGGTGATCTGGCCCGCGCCAAACAGGCCCACCCGGCGCTGCCGTCGATGCTGAAGTACTACGGCGCCGAGCTGAACAAGCGCCGCTGGGAGCTGGTGATGGCCATTCACGGCAGTGACGCGCTGGAGTGGGAGGGTGAGCGCTCCCGGCAAGGCGACCGCGCGCGCACCTGGCTGCGCACCAAGGCCAACTCGATCGAGGGCGGCACCAGCGAGGTGCAGCTCAACATCGTCAGCAAGCGCATCCTCGAGTTACCCGGAGCCTGAACATGCCGCTGATCCTGAGCGAAGAACAAACCATGCTGCGCGACAGCGCACGCGACTTTCTGGCCGAACAGGCGCCGGTGTCGCAGTTGCGCGGCTTGCGTGACAGCAACGACGCCACCGGCTTCTCGCGCTCCTTGTGGCAGCAGTTTGCCGAGATGGGCTTCACCGGCGTGCTGGTGCCCGAGGCGCAAGGCGGGCTGGGCCTGGGCCATGTCGAGGCCGGCGTGGTGATGGAGCAGATCGGCCACCAGCTGTGCGCGTCGCCGTTGCTGGCCTCGGGCATCGTCGCGGCCACGGCCTTGCGGCAAGCCGGCAGTGGCGCGCAGCAGGCCGCCTGGCTGCCGAAGATTGCTTCGGGGCAGGCCATCGCCACGCTGGCGGTCGACGAGGCCGCCAAGCACCGCCCGCAACGCCTGGCCACGCAGGCGCGTGCCGAGGGTGGCGGCTGGGTGCTCGATGGCGCCAAGACGCTGGTGCTCGACGGCCATGTGGCCGATCTGCTGATCGTCGCGGCCCGCGTGGGCGAGGCTGGCACCGGGCTGTTCCTGGTCGACCCGAAGGCGAGCGGCGTCACGGTCGAGCGCACCGTGATGGTCGACGCGCATAACGCGGCACGCGTGCGGCTGCAAGGCCTCAAGCTGGCGGCCGATGCGTTGCTGGGCACGCCCGAGACCGGCGCCGCCGCGCTGGATGCCACGCTGGACGCCGGCCGCTGCGCCGCCGCGGCCGAGCTGATCGGCCTGGCCGACGAGGTGTTCGAGCGCACCGTGGCCTACATCAAGGAGCGCAAGCAGTTCGGCAAGCTGATCGGTGAATTCCAGGGCCTGCAGCACCGCGCGGCCACGCTGTACTGCGATCTGGAGATCAGCCGCGCCGCGCTGATCAAGGCCCAGCAGGCGCTGGATGCCGACATCGCCGGGGCCACGAATCACGCCAGCTCGGCCGTGGCCATCGCCAAGGCCCGCGCCGGCCGCAGCGCCACCACCGCAGTGCAGGAAGGTGTGCAGATGCACGGCGGCATGGGCATGACCGACGCCTTCGAGATCGGTTTCTTCATGAAGCGTGCCCGCGTGCTGCAGGAGCTGTGGGGCGACAGCAATTTCCACTTCGACGCGCTGGCCCAGCGGCGCGGGTACTGAACAGGCGCCACGCCACCGGCCCGCCCGCTGGCCGCGGCGGGCCATCCCTCCTTACCCAACCTGAGAGATCCCCATGAGCAATACCGTCACTATCAGCGTGCGTGGCCCGGTGGCCGTGCTGGCCATGGACCGGCCGCCGGTCAACAGCCTGGGTTACGACCTGCGTGTGGGCATCGCCGATGCGCTGGACGAGGCCAATGCCAACCCGGCGGTGCAGGCCATCGTGCTCACCGGCACTGCACGCGCCTTCTCGGCCGGTGCCGATGTCACCGAGTTCGGCACGCCCAAGGGCGCCAAGGAGCCCAACCTGCGCGTGGTGATCACCATGCTCGAGGACAACCCCAAGCCGGTGATCGGCGCGATCGCCGGCCAGTGCCTGGGCGGCGGGCTGGAGCTGGCGCTGGGCTGCCACTTCCGCGTGGCCGCGCCCGATGCGCAGCTGGGCCTGCCCGAGGTGAAGATCGGTCTGCTGCCCGGTGCCGGTGGCACGCAGCGCCTGCCCCGGCTGATCGGCCTGGAGGCGGCGCTGAACATGATCGTCGGTGGTGCGCCGGTGGCGGCGGCCAAGTTTGCCGGCTCGCCGTTGGTCGACCGCGTGATCGAGGGTGACCTGATCGACGGCGCGGTGGCCTTTGCCAACGAGGTGCTCGAAAAGAAGCTGCCGGCACGCCGCGCCCGCGACCTGAAGGTCAAAGACCCGCAGGGCGAGGCCTTCCTGCAGTTCGCCCGCAACACGGTGGGCGCGATGAGCAAGAACTTCCCCGCGCCGATGAAATGCCTGGAGGCGGTGGCCGCCAGCTACGGCAAGACCTTCGAGCAGGGAGTGGCCGTTGAACGTGAGGGCTTTTTGTCGCTGATGGCCAGCCCTGAGTCACGCGCGATGCGGCATGCGTTCACTGCCGAGCGGGCGGCCGCCAAGATCCCCGGCATCCCCGAGGGCACGGCGCTGCGCGACATCAAGAAGGTGGGCGTGATCGGTGCCGGCACCATGGGTGGCGGCATCACGATGAACTTCCTGAACGCCGGCATTCCGGTGGTGCTGCTGGAGATGAAGCAGGAGGCGCTGGACAAGGGCCTGGGCATCATCCGCCGCAACTACGAGAACACCATGAAGAAGGGCAAGTTGAAGCCCGAGCAGGTGGAAGAGCGTTTGGCCGCCGTCACCGGCACGTTGAGCTACGACGATTTTGCCGATGTCGACCTGGTGATCGAGGCGGTGTTCGAGAACATGGACGTCAAGCAGACCGTGTTTCAGACGCTGGACAAGGTGTGCAAGCCGGGCGCGATCCTGGCGTCGAACACCAGCTACCTCAACATCGACAAGATCGCCGGCTTCACCCAGCGCCCGGCCGACGTGCTGGGCCTGCACTTCTTCAGCCCGGCCAACGTGATGCGCCTGCTGGAGGTGGTGCGCGGCGCCAAGACCGCGCCCGACGTGCTGGCCACCAGCATGGCCATCGCCAAGAAGATCAAGAAGATCGCGGTGGTCTCGGGCGTGTGCGATGGCTTCATCGGCAACCGCATGCTGGCGCGTTATGGCGCGGCGGCACAGGGCCTGCTGAACGCCGGCGCGCTGCCGCAGCAGATCGACGGTGCGCTGCAGAAGTTCGGCATGGCGATGGGCCCGTTCCGCATGGGCGATCTGGCCGGCCTGGACATCGGCTGGGCCACGCGCAAGCGCAAGGCCGCCGAAGCCGGCGTGCCGTTGAAGCCCAGCGTGGCCGACATGCTGGCCGAGGCCGGCCGCTTCGGCCAGAAGACCGGCGCGGGCTACTACCGCTACGAGGCCGGCAAACGCGATCCGATCCCTGATCCGGTGACCGAAAAGATGATCGACGAGTACCGCGCGGCCAACGGCATCACGCCGCGCAAGATCAGTGACGACGAGGTGGTGCAGCGCTGCATGTTCGCGCTGGTCAACGAGGGGGCGCGCATCCTCGACGAAGGCATCGCCGCCCGCGCCTCGGATATCGACGTCGTCTACCTCAACGGCTACGGCTACCCACTGCACCGCGGCGGCCCGATGCTGTATGCCGACATGGTGGGCCTGCCCAACGTGGTGCGCGCACTGCGCCGCTTTGCCGCCGAGCCGGGGGCCGATGCCTCGTGGCAGCCGGCGCCCTTGCTGGTCAAGCTGGCCGAAGACGGCAAGAACTTCAACTGATCCGGAAAGCACACACCATGATCGACGCTGTCATTGTTTCCACCGCGCGCACCGGCCTGGCCAAGAGCTGGAAGGGCGCCTTCAACATGACCTATGGCGCCACGCTGGGCGGCCATGCGGTGCAGCACGCCGTGGCCCGCTCGGGCCTGGACCCGGCCGAGATCGAAGACTGCATCATGGGCGGCACCTTCGGCGAAGGCACCACCGGCGGCAACATCGCGCGCGCCATCGCGCTGCGCGCCGGCCTGCCGGTCACCACTGCCGGCATGACCATCAACCGCTTTTGCTCGTCGGGCCTGCAGAGCATCGCGCTGGCCGCGCAACGGGTGATGACCGAAGGCTGCCCGGCCATCGTCGCCGGCGGCGTCGAGAGCATCAGCTGCGTGCAGAACGAGGCCAACAAGCACATGCGGGTTGACCCATGGCTGATGGAGCACAAGCCCGAGCTGTACTGGAACATGCTGCAGACCGCCGAGCAGGTGATCAAGCGCTACAACATCCCCAAGCTGGCGCAAGATGAATACGGCGTGCGCAGCCAGCAGCGGGCGTTTGCCGCAGCGGCGGCCGGCAAGTTCGACGCCGAGATCGTGCCGATGACCACCCTCATGGGCGTGGTCGACAAGGCCACCGGACGCATCACCCGCAAGGAAGTGACCATCTCGTCGGACGAGGGCATCCGCGGCGACACCACGCTGGAAGCGGTGAGCGCGCTGCGCTCGGCGCTGCCCGGCGGTATCGTCACCGCCGGCAACGCCAGCCAGTTCAGCGATGGCGCGTCGGCCTGCGTGGTGATGAACGGCAAGCGGGCCGAGCAGCTGGGCATCCAGCCGCTGGGCATCTTCCGCGGCTTTGCGGTGGCCGGTTGTGAGCCCGATGAAATGGGCATCGGCCCGGTGTTTGCGGTGCCGCGGCTGTTGCAGCGCGCCGGCCTGAAGGTCAGCGACATCGGCCTGTGGGAGTTGAACGAGGCCTTCGCCTGCCAGGTGATCTACAGCCGCGACACGCTGGGCATCCCGGATGAACTGCTGAATGTGAACGGCGGCGCCATCGCGGTGGGCCACCCCTATGGCGTCAGCGGCTCGCGGCTGACCGGCCATGCGCTGATCGAAGGCAAGCGCCGCGGCGCCAAGTACGTGGTGGTGACCATGTGCATCGGCGGCGGCCAGGGCGCAGCCGGATTGTTCGAGGTGTGCTGAGGCAGCGGTCGTGACGATGCAGACCCTGATCGCCCGCCACGGCGGGCCGGCGTGGGGCGTGATGCCGCCCCCGCCGCTGTCGGGCGCCACCTTGCGCCCGATGCATCAACACCCGCCCGGGTTGCGCCCGGTGGAAAGCCAGCGCATCGAGGCCGGGCCGTGGTTTGCGGGGCTGCCGCCGGGCCTGCGCCAGGCCATCCTGGGCCAGGCCCGGGTGCAGCATGTCAAGCGCGGCGCCTGCCTGCTGCGGCGCGGCGAGGCGGCCACCGACTGGGTGGGCGTGGCCAGCGGCGCGCTGGGCCTGGCCACCAGCTGGCGCGACGGTCGGGCCTTCACGCTTGAACTGCTGGGCCCGGGCGACTGGTACGGCGACATCGCGCTGATCGACGGCAGCGCGGTCGATCTGGACATCGTGGCCCAGGCCCACAGCACCGTGCTGATGGTGTCGCAGGCCGGGCTGCAGCAGTTGTTGCAGACGCAGCCCGATCTGCGCCATGCATTGCTGCAGCTGGATTGCCGGCGGCTGCGGCACATGTTTCGCCGGCTCGAAGAGCTGCAGACGCTGCCGCTGGCGCAGCGCGTGGCGATCAAGCTGCAGCGGCTGCTGCGCCAGTTCGGCCGCCCGCCGGTGACCGGCATGGCGCCGGCCTCGGCCCGCCTGATCGAGCTGACGCTGACCCAGGGTGACCTGGCCGGCCTGCTGTGCGCCAGCCGCCAGCGCATCAACGGCGTGCTGCGCCAGCTGCAGGCGCAGGGCATCCTGGGCGGCAGTCATGGCCGCATCGAGGTGCTGCAGCCGCTGCGCCTGGCCGACGTGGCCCAAGGCCGGCTGGTGCTGGACGGCAGCAACCGCTGAGTAGGGCGGCCGCGCGGGTTGCGGCCGCCATATCCCTGCGGCGCGCTCGCCTTCGGCGCCTTGTGCGAGCATGGCCGCCATGCTGCCCGCCGCTCAAGCCTCCCAACCCCTGTCCGCCGTCAACCGGCGCGGCCGGGGCCTGCGTCGCGCTGGGTTGGCGGCCTTGGCGGTGGCCATCGGCTTCGGCCTGGTCAGCGGCTGCGCCACGCTGGACGAGAAGCAGCGTGCCTGGATCTTCCAGCCCAGCGACCGCACCTGGTCGGGTGGCCTGGCCGCGGCCCAGGGCATGGCCGACGTGTGGATCCCGTTCCGCTCGGCCGAGACCGGCGAGGCGGTGCGCCTGCACGGCCTGTGGCTGCCGCAACCGCGTGCCGATGCGCCGCTGCTGCTGTACCTGCACGGCGCGCGCTGGGACGTGCGTGGCAGCGCCCACCGCATGCGCCGCATGCACGAGCTGGGCTTCGCGGTGCTGGGGGTGGATTACCGCGGCTTCGGCCAGAGCAGCCCCGCCCTGCCCTCCGAATCGCTGGCCCATGAAGACGCGCTGGCCACGCAGCACCCGGGGCTGCCGCGCTACCTGTTCGGTCACTCGCTGGGCGGCGCCATCGCGGTGCGGCTGGCCGCCGAGGTGCCCGATCTGGCCGGGCTGATGGTCGAGGGCAGCTTCACCTCGATGCCCGAGCTGGTGGGCAGCTTCAAGTGGGGCTGGCTGCCGGTGTCGCCGCTGATCACCCAGCGCTTCGATGCGGGGGCGCGCATCGGCCAGGTGCGTGCGCCGGTGCTGGTGGTGCACGGCAGCAACGACAGCCTGATCCCGCAGGCGCTGGGCCGTGCGCTCTACGAGCGCGCACCCCAGCCCAAGCGCTGGGTGCTGGTCGACGGTGGCTCGCACCACAACACCAACACCCTGGGCCAGCCGCTGTACCGCGAGGCGGTGGCGGCGCTGTTCGGACTGGGCCGCGCTGCTGCCGAATAACCCGGCAGCGGCGCGGCCGGGCTTCAGCGGGTGATGAAGTCGGTGGTCTCGAAGTTGCTGGCCGGCAGGTAGCTGTAGCCGCTGCGCACCACGCTGTTGACCGTGAACCGGAAGGTGCCGCGGCTGCGGCTGCTGGGCGAGGTGAAACGTGCCACGCCAGCGCTGTCGGTGGTGACCTTGCTGCTGCGCGCCACCAGCCCGCTCCAGCTGCCGGACACGCTGGCGCCGGCCACCGGCAGGCCGTTGGCATCGAGCACCTTCACCGCGGCGGTGGCCGTGGCGCTGCCGTTCCTGGCCAGCTTCAGGGCCATGGCGATGTCGGCCACGCGCATGGACTGCACCACCACCGGCGCATCCACCGTGATGACCACGCTGCTGCTGGCGCTCAGGCCGCTGTTGTCGGTGACACGCAGCACGGCGCTGTAGCTGCCGGGCGTGCCGTAGGTGTGGGCGGTGGTGCTGCCGCTGGCGGTGGTGGCATCGCCGAAGGTCCAGTCGTAGGCCACCAGGCTGCCGTCGGCGTCGCTGGAGCCGGTGCCCGAGAAGTTCACCGCCAGCGGCGCGGTGCCACGCAGCGTGGACGCGCCGATCACCGCGGTGGGCGCCAGGCTGCCCGGGGTCGGGTAGCTGGCCGCCACGGCGTACTGCC
>Ga0155495_1060_pt1 | contig 43580 bp, 35 predicted proteins | sample RifCSPhighO2_12_FD_107153 | JGI IMG/M metagenome (GOLD analysis project Ga0155495, IMG submission 107153) | Burkholderiales bacterium RIFCSPHIGHO2_12_FULL_69_20
AAGGACTACTACGCGGTGCTGCCGATCGCCGTGCGCGTGACCGGCCGCTTCCACGACATCGGCGCCTTCACCGCCGACGTGGCCAACCTGTCACGCATCGTCACGCTGCACAACCTGGCCATCACCCCGGCCAAGGATGCCGCCGGCACGCTGACGATGGACGCCGTGGCGCGCACCTACCGCTACCTCGACGGCGCCGAGCTGGCCGAGGTGCGCAAGGCGCGCGAGGCCGAGGCCAAGAACAAGGCGCCGCGCAAATGAGATCCATCCCCCCCCGTAGCGCCTACGGCGCCTCCCCCCCAGGGGGGCAGCCGCTGGCAGACCGGCCAAGCCGGATCCGCGGCGGCCGCTTGACGCGCCATGGCGCCATCGCGCTGCTGCTGGCGCTGGGCGGTGCCCTGCTGGTCGGCTGCGACGGCGACACCCAGGAGTTGCAGGACTGGATGGACCAGCAACGCCGCGAGGTGCGGCCCAGCGTGCAGCCGTTGGCCGCACCCAAGAAGTTCGAGGCCACGCCCTACGCCAACGCGCAGCAGGTCGATCCGTTCAGCACGCAAAAGCTGACCGTGGCGCTCAAGCAGGAGGCGCGGCAGCCCAACTCGCTGCTGGCCGCCGAGATGAACCGCCGCAAAGAGCCGTTGGAGGCCTACCCGCTGGACGCCATGTCGATGGTGGGCAGTGTCAGCAAGGCCGGTCGGCCGTTTGCCCTGCTGCGTGTGGACAACCTGCTCTACCAGGTGAAGGCCGGCGATTACGTGGGCCAGAACTACGGCCGTGTGCTGCGCATCACCGAGACCGAGGTGGCGCTGCGCGAGATCGTGCAGGACGCTGCCGGTGAATGGACCGAGCGCAACGCCACGCTGCAGTTGCAGGAGCGTGGGCAGGAGAAGGCGCGATGAACCCAATGCGGAACGATCTGCAGGAGAAGACCACCATGCCCCAGTGGCGCACCCGGCTTGCCGCCTTCCTGCTGGCATGCGCCGCGCCGATGGTCGCGCTGGCGCAATCGGCGGCAGGCAATGCCATCCAGGCCATCACCAGCACCCAGCAGGCCGGTGCGGAAGTGGTGCGCATCGAAATGAGCGAGCCGCTGGCCGCGGTGCCCAACGGCTTTGCGGTGCAGACCCCGCCGCGCGTGGCGCTCGACCTGCCCGCGGTGGGCAACGCCATCGGCAAGTCGGTGGTCGACATCAACCAGGGCAACCTGCGCAGCGTGGCCATCGCCCAGACCGGCGAGCGCACGCGCCTGGTGCTCAACCTGCGCCAGGCCGCCAGCTACCGCGCCGAGTTGCAAGGCAAGGTGCTGGTGGTGGTGCTCGAGAACAGCGCCGCCCCGGCGGTGGCTGCCAGCACCGGTGACGCGACGCACTTTGCCTCGCCGCAGAACCGCGAACAGCTGCCGCTGCGCGACATCGATTTCCGCCGCGGCACCGATGGCTCGGGCCGTGTGATCGTCTCGCTGGCCAGCACGCAGGTGGGTGTGGACATCCGCCAGCAGGGTCAGAGCCTGGTGGTCGAGTTCCTGCGCTCCAGCCTGCCCGAGACCCTGCGCCGGCGCCTGGACGTGGCCGACTTCGGCACGCCGGTGCAGAGCATCGCCACCTTCCAGAGCGGCGAGCGGGTGCGCATGGTGGTCGAGCCGCGTGGCAACTGGGAGCACAGCGCCTACCAGACCGACAACCAGTTCGTGCTGGAAGTGCGGCCGTTGAAGGTCGACCCGAACAAGCTGACCCAGGGCCCGGGTTTTGCCGGCGAGAAGCTGAGCCTGAACTTCCAGAACATCGAGGTGCGTGCGCTGCTGCAGGTGATCGCCGACTTCACCAACTTCAACGTGGTGACCAGCGACACCGTGACCGGCAACGTCACCCTGCGGCTGAAAGACGTGCCCTGGGACCAGGCGCTCGACATCATCATGCAGAGCAAGGGTCTGGGCGTGCGCAAGAGCGGCAACGTGCTGTGGATCGCGCCCAAGGACGAACTGGCCGCCAAGGAGCAGGTTGATCTGGAGGCCAAGAAGAAGATCGCCGAGCTCGAGCCCACGCGCACCCAGAGCTTCCAGCTCAATTACACCAAGGCCGAGGAGGTGGCCAAGGGCCTCACCGGGCAAAGCGGCGGTGGCAGCGGCGGTGGCGGCGGTGGCGCGGCGGGGGGTGCCGGCGGCGGTGGTGGCGGTGCGGCGCAGGCCCAGCGCATCCTGTCGCCGCGTGGCAGCGTGATCTTCGAGACCCGCACCAACCAGCTCTTCGTCACCGACATCCCGAGCAAGCTCGAAGAGGTGCAGGTGCTGATCGGCAAGATCGACATCCCGGTGCGCCAGGTGCTGATCGAGGCGCGCATCGTCGAGGCCGATGACAAGTTCGGCCGCACGCTGGGCGTCAAGCTGGGCACCACCGACCTGCGCGGCCTGCAGGGCGGCATCCCGGGCTACAAGATCGGCGGCGGCAACTACGTCACCATCGGTGGCAACTACTCGAACGTTGGTGTGCAGACGCTGCAGACGCCGGTCACCGGCACCAGCTATCTGCCGGACTCGCAGTTCGTCAGCCTGCCGGGCAACACCATCAACTCGGTGTTCGGTGGCCAGACCCTGCCCAGCTTCGCGCTGTCGCTGTTCAGTCCGGCGGCCAACCGCTTTCTGAACCTGGAGCTGTCGGCGCTGGAGGCCGACGGCAAGGGCAAGATCATCAGCAGCCCGCGCGTGATCACCGCCGACCAGAACGAGGCCATCATCGAGCAGGGCACCGAGCTGCCCTACCAGGTGGCCACCAGCAGCGGCGCCACGTCGATCCAGTTCCGCAAGGCCAACCTGAAGCTGCAGGTCAAGCCGCAGATCACGCCCGAGGGCAGCGTGATCATGACGCTGGACATCAACAAGGACAGCGTCGGCCAGGCCACCACGCAGGGCTTTGCCATCGACACCAAGCACGTCAAGACCGAGGTGCTGGTGGAGAACGGCGGCACCGTGGTGATCGGCGGCATCTTCACCCAGAACGATTCGACCGACATCAACAAGGTGCCGCTGCTGGGCGACGTGCCTTATGTCGGCGCGCTGTTCCGCAACACCACCAAGGTGTCCACCAAGACCGAACTGCTGATCTTCATCACGCCCAAGATCGTGACCGAGCGCGCCGCGGCGCGCTGACAGCGACGGCGTGCCGAACAGCACCATGCCCGATGGGGAGTTTTTGAAATGAGTTTCGTGAAGATCAGGTCTTGGGTGGCCGGCCTTTTGGTGCTGGCGCTGGTGGGATGCGGCGGTGGTGGCAGCGGCGATGCGGGAACACCGCTCCTCTCGGACGGCGGTACTTCCGGCGGGGGGACTGGCACCGCCTCGCCAACAGTCACTGTGGCGCTTTCGTCGCCAACTATCACGCCAGCCAACGCTGCCGTTGTGACGGTCACGGTGCGGGACGCCAAGGGTGCGCCGATTGCTGGTCGTGTGGTTGATCTGTCGATGGATCGAGGTGGTTTGGCAAAGCTTAGTGTTGCGTCAGCGGCCACGGATTCCAGTGGCGTTGCAACTGCTGCGCTATATGCGTTGACCAGTGGCGCTTCCGGTGCGGACGATATTGTGGCGACAGTAAACCTCGACCCAACAACTATTACCGGGCGTGCGGCTTTCACAGTTGCCGGGAACGCGCCGGTGATCAGCATGAGTGCGACGTCAACAACCTTGAGCGCGGCCGCGGGACCAGTAACCATTCGAGCCGAAATTCGTGATGCAGCCGGCAACTCGGTCGCAAATACGCCGGTGTCGTTTACCACTTCGTCCGGTAGGGTCACGTTGGGGGCCCCGTCGGCGCTTACCAACAGCGTTGGGATAGCCTCGGTCTTGGCATCTCCGACTACTGCGGGGCAAGCATCGGCTGAAACCATTCTGGCGTCCGCTACGGTTAGTGGACAAGCATTGCAGAGCGTACTGCCAGTTCAGGTTGTGGCGGACACACCATCGCTGTCGATACTGGCCAGCGTTTCGACCGTGTCGGCAGCAAGCCCGGCAACTCTCACGATATCGGTAAAGAACGCGTCGAATCAACCTGTATCCGCTGGGACGATAGTAAGCTTGAAGTCGACGTTCGGATTGTCGTCGTTCGATGCCGCAACTGTCGCGACCAACGCGTCGGGCATCGCTCAGGTCCGCGTCTCTCCACTAACTGCTTCGAGCAATGGTGCGGATCAGATCGTGGCCTCCGCGACGGTTGGCGGCGTGGCCATTAGCGCACCTGTAGTTCTGAATGTGGCAGCCTCGGCTGGCGGTGCCTCCACGCTGACTGTGGCCTTGTCGTCTTCTACCATTACGAGCACAACGGCGGCAGTCGTCACCGTCAATCTGCGTGACGCTCAAGGCAATCCACTGTCGGGCAAAGTCGTTGACCTAAAAACCGGCCGAGGCGGCTTGGCAGCTCTGAGTAGGATTTCGCTAGCAACCGATGCCGATGGATCTGCATCTGCGATTTTGAGCAAGGTTGGTGGTGGTGCGTTTGGCGCGGATGAATTGATCGCGACCGCTGTGCTCGATGGCGTCACCTTCCAATCAACGGCCGCTTTCACCGTTAACGGAAGCGTTCCCACGATACAATTGGCACTCTCGCCGGCCAGCAATATCTTGCAGGTATCTGCAGGCAAGAGCACGCTCACTGCGACCGTATTGGGGTTGACTGGACAACCTGTATCAGGTGTGCCTGTTCGGTTCACTGCGCTTTCTGATTTGGTGACGCTGGATGCCCGTTCAGTCGTAACTGACGCCAACGGGCAGGCCACGACCAAGGTTCTTCCGACTGATGCCTCGTTGAATTCTGCGGAAACACTGACAGCAAGTGTCACCGTTGCCGGGCTGGCTGCAGAGAGTTCGTTGCCGGTTCAACTGGTCGGCGATCAACCGTCCATCGTCATAACACCGAGCAATTCCAACGTCAGCGCTGGTCAGCCGTCCACGATCCGAGTCCGAGTACTGGACACCCACGGGACGGAGGTGTCTGGTGCTGTTGTGACGGTTGCGGGAACCTATGGCCTGGTCAGTTTCAACCAGACTACATCCGCCACCAACAATACGGGCACTGCCGAAGTCGTCGCATCGCCGAAAAGCACTTCCAGCAATGGGGCCGAGGTGGTGGTGGCTCGCGTTACGGTGGGCGGCGTAACTGTTTCAGATTCAGTGGTGTTGAGGGTGTCCTCTGCGGCCAGTTCTACACCACCCGATTTGCAGACCGCTTTGTCGTCGACGTCGATCAGTTCGGCATCGCCCGCTACTGTCACTGCCACCTTGCGAGATGGGGCTGGGGCTCCCGTAGCCGGACAGGTGGTTACCTTTTCTGTCGTTCGTCAATTGGCAAAGACCAATATCGCCACCGCTCTCACAAATAGCGATGGCAGGGCGGTCGTGGTTTTGTCGCCTGTCAGTTCTACGGTGGCAGGAGCCGATGAGGTGACGGCTACCACCGATTACGCAGGCGTGAAACTGCAAAGTACGTCGGGCTTCCAGATTCAGGCAACAAACGTTTCGCTAACCAATTTCACATCCGCTGTGGCTCGACTGGGCCCATATGCTCAAACCACGCTCACCTTGACTCTGGCCGGTGCCAGCGTCGGGTCTCCGGTAAACGTCAGTGTGACTTCGGCGTGCGTCAGCCTCGGCAAGGCAACCCTGTCTCCGGCCAGTTTCTCCGCAACAACTCCGACTGTAACTCTGCAGTACAAAGATGTTGGCTGCGGGGCACTTCAATCGGCCGACAAGTTGCAGGCAGCTATCGTCGGTGCGTCTGGTGCAGTGGCTCTTGATTTGCCGATTGATGCGCCAAGCGCTACAAGTCTGGCGTTTGTTTCGGCCTCGCCAGAAGTCATCTATATCCGGGGTTCTGGATTTACTGAGAGTTCGACACTTACGTTTGAGGTGCGCGATGCCGCTGGCAATATCCTGCCAAATCGTCAGGTGTTGCTCAAACTACTGACCGAGAGCGGAGGTGTTACGCTGCAAGGTGGTGTGCGTCCTGCACTAGGCCAGCCCTTCGAGATCACACAGCAGTCGGATGCGGCAGGTAGGGTGACTGTGCTGGTCATTGCGGGCACCCAGCCTACCCCCATACGAGTAGCGGCCTCGTTGGTCGGTGCACCGAATATTGCGACTGTTTCCAGCAATCTGAGTGTTGGCGTCGGTTTGCCTTCTCAGTTGAACTTCTCGATGTCGCAACAAGCCTTGAATATTGAAGGCTTGAACATTGACGGAACGGTAAATACCTACACAATTATTGCTGCTGACCGCAGTGGCAATCCAGTTCCAGAGGGGACATCCATTAACTTCGTGACCGAAGGCGGTCAGGTCGAGGCGATTCGACGCACAGCAATGGTCAATGGTATTGCTCGGACAACTGCGCAGTTTGTTTCGGCTAGTCCTCGGCCTGAAGATGGTCGCGTTACCGTAACGGCCTATGCTCTGGGCGAGGAGTCTTTCATTGACCAGAATGGAAACAATGTCTACGACATAGGCGAGCCGTTCCAAGACCTTGGTAATGTTCACAAGGATCGGAATTACGACGGTCAATACTTGGCGTCGGTTGATGAATTTGTGCCGACTGATATCGACAATAAGCTTGCATGTCGAGCGCCTAGCGCATCAGGCACTGGATCGACCATCGATACCAATGCGTTGCTGGCGCTGAACCCATCGATCCCATCAATGGCTGGCGGTACTTGCGACAACGTGTGGAGTGGCGCTGGAAAGGTATATGTTCGCCGAGCTGTTCCGACCGTGCTCTCAACGTCTGCCGCGCGAATGCTGTGGGCAGATACTTCGATATTGCCTTCGACGTGCTCGAAGATCAGGCTGCAAACAGGTACGTCGCCCACCGCAACAGCGCTGTTCGTGCCGGTGGCACAAAACGGCGTTGTACAGATGGGCGGGTCTGGCACTCTGAGTTTCTTGGTCGCGGACTCGAATGGCTACGATCCAGCCAGTCCATTTGCAGCAGGGGGTGCGGTTGGACGATTCAATCCGGTGGCCGCGGGGTCTGTAGTGACAGCGGTTACGCCGACCGTTGGATTGAGCGTCTCCGTAGTTGGAGGCGGTACCGTCCCAAGTACGTCAGAAGCATCTATAGCGACAATTGCAGTTGGTTTTGATACGACAAACCGAGGGGTTGTGTCTTTGACGGTGCGCTCACCTAGCGGGGTGGCGACATCGTTCGCGCTGAACGTGTCCAATGATCCCCGGCCTGTGCCAGCCTGCGTGCCTTGAGTCGGGATTGAGTTCTTTCCCGCTGGCCCTGGTCGGCATGCCCGGCAGTGGCAAGTCCACCGTCGGCCGGCACCTGGCCCGCGCGCTGGGCTGGCGCTTCGTCGACAGCGACCATGAGATCGAGCACGCCATCGGCGGCTCGGTCCGGGTGTATTTCGAGCAGCATGGCGAGGCTGCTTTCCGCGATCTGGAGCAGGACACCCTCGCGGCGCTGTGCCAGCAGCACGGCATCGTTCTGGCCACCGGGGGCGGCGCGGTGCTGCGCGAGGCCAACCGCGTGGCACTGAAGGCCCATTGCCAGGTGGTCTATCTGCGCTCCACGCCCGAAGAACTGTTTCGCCGTCTGCGCCACGACACCCAGCGCCCGCTGCTGCAGGTGAAAGACCCGCTGCGCCGGCTGCGAGAGCTGTACCGCGAGCGTGATCCGCTCTACCGCGAGACCGCCAACTTCATCATCGAAACCGGCCGGCCTTCGGTGCCCACGCTGGTCAACATGGTGCTGATGCAGCTGGAGCTGGCTGGGCTGGTCGATCCGATGCAGGTGCCGGCCACGGTGGGACGGGTGCTGCCGCCGGTGTCTGGCTAGTCGACGTTCGGCGTTGCTGAGCAGAGTCGCGTCGAAGTAAGATGCGTGATGTTTGATGCTCACGCGGGTGATGGCGATGCGAACGACTTTGGCGCTGGATGACGATGTGCTGGCTGCGGCCAGAAGCCTGGCCGCGCGGCAGCACAAGAGCGTGGGTGAAGTGATTTCTGCGCTGGCCCGCCAATCGTTGCGGCGCGAGGCGCCCATTTCCGCGACGCGAAATGGTGTGCCCTTGTTGCAGGTGGGTGCGGGCGCCAAGCCGGTGACGCTCGAGCTGGTGAATCAATTGCGCGACGAGTCGTGACCACGTACCTGCTGGACGTCAATGTGCTGATCGCACTGGTCGACCCGGTCCATGTGCAACACGATGCGGCCCATGCCTGGTTCGGCGAGGTGGGCCACTTGGCTTGGTCGACTTGCCCCACGACCGAGAACGGGCTGCTGCGCATCGTCGGCAATCCCCGTTACCCCAATTCCCCAGGCTCGCCCGCAGCCGTTGCCCCCTTGTTGGTGGCATTGCGTCAGCTTCCTGGCCACAGTTTCTGGCCGGATGATCTCAGCCTGCTCGACGGCGAGAGGCTCGACGCGAACCGACTGCTGAGCCACGGCCAGGTGACCGACAGTTATCTGCTGGCGCTGGCCTGCGCACATGGTGGTCGGCTGGCCAGCTTCGACCGCCGGCTGGTCGTCGATGCAGTGGCGGGTGGCCGCCAGGGGCTTCTCCGTCTTTGAGCGATTCATGACGGCCGCCGTGCTTGCACTCCGCAGCGGGCGGACAGACCCGATGCCGAGGCCTTGTTGTTTCGGCATTGTTGATTCGTGGCCCATGGGCTACACTTTTGCATGCGTGTCGAGAAGACCGACGAGTACCGCAACTGGATCGACAGCCTGAAAGATCTGACCGGCCGAGCGCGCGTGCTCATGCGCGTGGACCGCCTGATTCACGGCAATCCCGGGGTCTACCGCCATCTCACGGAAGGCGTCTCCGAGTTGAAGGTCGACGTCGGTCCGGGATACAGGGTCTACTTTTCGTGGCGCGGAGACAGGCTGCTCCTGCTCTTGGCGGGCGGCGACAAGGGCACACAGGCCAAGGACATCGCCAAGGCACTGGCGCTCAATAGGAACTTGAAGGAGTGAAGGTGATGGCCAAAGTCATTGCAGCCCCAAAGCCCGCCAGGGTAAAGACGACGCCCTACGACCTGGCAGAACATCTTCGAACGCCCGAGGAGATGGCGGCCTATCTCGATGCCTGGCTCATGGAGGCGCCTGATGACGCGGTGGGAATCGCACGCGCGCTGGGTGACATCGCTCGCGCCAAAGGCATGACACAAGTGGCCAGAGACGCCGGCCTGAGCCGTGAGAGCCTCTATCGCGCACTCAGCGCGGAGGGGAATCCCAGTTTTGCGACCATACTGAAAGTTGCAAAGGCGCTGGGCCTGAAGCTACACGCACAAGCTGTGCCGAGCAGCACCTGAGTATTCACCCGAGCGGATCCCTCGGCGCTTGCCGATGATCGGCCCTCCATGTGACCTCGAGACCGGCTTTGTCCGCCATCGTTGGCGATCATGTCGTCGATCAGGACGCGCGCATACACTGCCGCCCCATGACCGCCGCCGCGCCTTCCATTTCCACCACCCACGTCCCCATCGCCCTTGGCGAGCGCAGCTACCACATCCACATCGGCTGCGGCCTGCTGGGTGATGCCAAGTCCTGGGCCGGGTTGCCGGCGTCGGCCGATGCGCTGATCGTCACGAACACCACGGTGGCGCCGCTGTACGCCGAGCGTCTGGCCGCGCAGTTGGCCACGCGCCACCGCCGCGTGCTGCAGATCGCGTTGCCCGATGGCGAGCAATACAAGACCGCGGCCACGCTGGAGCTGATCTATCACCAGCTGCTGGGCGCGGGCTGCGACCGCAAGACGGTGCTGTATGCGCTGGGCGGCGGCGTGGTGGGCGACATGGCGGGTTTTGCCGCGGCCTGCTACATGCGCGGCGTGCCCTTCGTGCAGGTGCCCACCACGCTGCTGGCGCAGGTGGATTCATCGGTGGGCGGCAAGACCGCGATCAATCACCCGCTGGGCAAGAACATGATCGGCGCCTTCTACCAGCCGGCGCGGGTGATCTGCGATCTGGACGTGCTGGACACCCTGCCGGCGCGCGAACTGTCGGCCGGGCTGGCCGAGGTGATCAAGTACGGGCCGATAGCCGATGTCCAGTTTCTCGACTGGATCGAGTTGAACCTCGATGCGCTGATGTCGCGCGACAAGGCGGCGCTGGCGCATGCGGTGCGCCGCTCGTGCGAGATCAAGGCGCATGTCGTGGGCCAGGACGAGCGCGAAGGCGGCCTGCGCGCAATCCTCAACTTCGGCCACACCTTCGGCCATGCCATCGAGACCGGCCTGGGCTACGGCGCCTGGCTGCACGGCGAGGCGGTGGGTTGCGGCATGGTGCTGGCGGCCGAGCTGTCGGCGCGGCTGGGGCTGGTGGAGGCAGCGCTGGTGCCGCGTCTGAAGAAGCTGTGCCAGCGCGCCGGCCTGCCGGTGCAGGCGCCGCCACTGTCGGTGCTGCCGCTGGCGCGCTGGATGGACCTGATGCGCGTCGACAAGAAGGCCGAGGGCGGCGAGATCCGCTTCGTCGTGATCGACGGCCTGGGCCGCGCGGCGGTGCGGCCGGCGCCCGATGCGCTGGTCGGCGAGGTGATCGCGGCACATGCCGCGGCCGCCTGATTCGGCAGGCATGGCCTTGGCTGCTGCTTCGGCCGCCGCGCCGGCGCCTTACGCCAGCGACCCCGCCGCCAGCCGCGGCCGCCACTACCCCGAGCCGCCGGTGCGGTTGCGCGACGCCTTCCAGCGTGACCGCGACCGCATCGTGCACAGCACCGCCTTTCGGCGGCTGGTCTACAAGACGCAGGTCTTCATCAACCACGAGGGCGACCTGTTCCGCACCCGGCTCACCCACTCGCTGGAGGTGGCCCAGCTGGGCCGGTCTATCGCCCGCGGCCTGGGGCTGAACGAAGACCTGGTCGAGGCCATCGCGCTGGCGCACGACCTGGGCCACACGCCCTTCGGCCATGCCGGGCAGGATGCGCTGCACGACTGCATGAAGGGCCATGGCGGCTTCGAGCACAACCTGCAAAGCCTGCGCGTGGTCGATCAGTTGGAGATCCGCTACCCGGCCTTCGACGGGCTGAACCTGAGCTTCGAAACGCGCGAGGGCATCCTCAAGCACTGCAGCCGCCGCGACGCATTGGCGCTCGATGCGCTGCAGCCGGGCGGCGTGGCACGGCGTTTTCTCGACGGCAGCCAGCCCAGCCTGGAGGCGCAACTGACCAACCTGGCCGACCAGATCGCGTACAACGCGCACGACATCGACGACGGTGTGCGCTCGGGGTTGATCACCTTCGACCAGCTGGACGATCTGGCGCTGGTGCGACGCTACCGCGACGAGGCGCTGGCGCAGCACCCGGCGCTGGCGGGCATGCCCGGGCGCCGGCTGCTGTTCGACACCATCCGCCGCATGCTGTCGGCACAGGTGCACGACGTGATCGACGCCACCGCCGCCGCGCTGGCCGATGCGGCGCCGGCCAGCGCCGATGCGGCGCGGCGCATGCCGCGGCTGCTGCGGCATTCCGAGGCGATGTTTGCCGACATCACCGCACTCAAGCGCTTGCTGTTTGCCGCGCTGTACCGCCACCGCCAAGTGATGCGCACCACCGACGTGGCCCGCACGGTGGTGCGCGAGCTGTTCGCCGCCTATGTGCATGCACCCGGCGAGATGCCCGACGACTATGCCGCCCAGCCCGACCGCCACCGCGCCGTGGCCGATTACGTGGCCGGCATGACCGACCGTTTCGCCGCGCGCGAGCACCGACGCCTGACCGGGCGTGATGCCTTCGGCGCGCTGGAGGGGCTGCCACTGGGCATCGCGCCCGGCGGTCCGGGCCTCGGCGTGCCGGCGGCCTGATCGGCATGGCCCGGCTGCCCCGCCTGGCCGTGGCCGGCGCCGCCCATCTGGTGGCGCTGGTCGGCCACAGCGCGCAGCCGGTGTTCGTCGACGACGAGGACCGGCAGCAGTTTCTGGCCGCGCTGCGTGAATCGGCGCTGCAGCACCAGGTGGCCGTGCATGCCTACGTGCTGCTGGCCGACCATGTGCATCTGCTGCTGACGCCGGCCAGCGCCAACGCGCTGGGGGCGCTGATGCAGGGCCTGGGCCGGCGCTACGGTGCGGCGTTCAACCGGCGCCACGGCCGGCGTGGCACGCTGTGGGCCGGGCGGTTCCGCACCGCGGTGGTGCAACCGGGTGAGTCGTTGCTGGAGGCGATGTTGTTCATCGACCTGCATGCGGTGCGCGGCGGTGGGGTGGTGTCGGCGGCCGACCATGCCTGGTGCAGTGCCGGGCACCACCTGGGCTTGCGCCGCGACCCCTTGCTCACCGAAAGCAGCGCCTGGTGGGCCCTGGGCAACACCCCGTTCGAGCGCGAAGCCGCCTACCGCCGTCGGCTGGACGAAGGCCTGCCAGCGGCCCGTGTGGCCGCGCTGGCCGAGGCCGGGCGCAAGGGCTGGGCGGTCGGTGATGCGGCGTTTCTGGCCGGACTGGCGCAGCAGGCGGCCCGGCCGGTGCAGCCGCGGCCACGCGGCCGGCCTCCCAAACCCCGCGCCTGATCGGGCGGTGCCGGCCGCGACCGTCGGTTGGCGGCAGGCCACCCGGCGCAAGACTTGCTCGCCGTTCCGGCTGGGTTGCGCGATTGGTCTGTCCCCATTTAACAGGCCTGGCCGGCGCGAGTGCGGATTTAAATAAGTCTGACCCCATTTAATTGAACTTGAATCCCTTGCTGCACTGCAGTAAATTCCCATCCCCCGAAATGCGAAGGAGTGCGCCATGACCGATCAACCCACAGGCATGGTTTCCCCCGTGGCTGGCAGCCCTGCGGCCCAGTCCCCGGCCACGGCCGCCGAGATCCAGTCGCTGGCCCAGCATGGTCTCTACGATCCGGCCCATGAGAAAGACGCCTGCGGTGTCGGTTTTGTTGCCCACATCAAGGGTCAGCGCGCGCACAGCATCGTCGAGCAGGGCCTGAAGATCCTGGAGAACCTGGACCACCGGGGTGCGGTGGGTGCCGACAAGCTGATGGGCGACGGCGCGGGCATCCTGATCCAGATCCCGGACGAGTATTTCCGCGCCGAGATGGCCGCGAACGGCCGCGCGCCCGACGGCTCGGTGGGCGTGGTGCTGCCGCCCCCGGGCGAGTACGGCGTGGGCATGATCTTCCTGCCCAAGGAGCAGGCCAGCCGCCTGGCTTGCGAGAACGAGCTGACCCGCGCCGTCAAGGTGGAAGGCCAGGTGCTGCTGGGCTGGCGCGATGTGCCGGTCGACCGCGACATGCCGATGAGCCCCGCGGTGCGCGAGAAAGAGCCGGTGATCCGCCAGATCTTCATCGGCCGCGGCACCGACGTGATCGTGCCCGACGCGCTGGAGCGCAAGCTCTACGTGATCCGCAAGACCGCGGCCGCCTCGATCCAGCGCCTGCAACTCACCCACAGCCGCGAGTACTACGTGCCCAGCATGAGCTGCCGCACCATCATCTACAAGGGCCTGCTGCTGGCCGACCAGGTGGGCCAGTACTACAAGGATCTGGCCGATCCACGCGTGGTGTCGGCCCTGGCGCTGGTGCACCAGCGCTTCTCCACCAACACCTTCCCGGAATGGCCGCTGGCCCACCCCTACCGGATGGTGGCGCACAACGGCGAGATCAACACCGTCAAGGGCAACTTCAACTGGATGCGCGCCCGCGAGGGCGTGATGAAGAGCCCGGTGCTGGGGGAGGATCTCAAGAAGCTCTACCCGATCAGCTTCGAGGGCCAGAGCGACACCGCCACCTTCGACAACGCGCTCGAGTTGTTGACGATGAGCGGCTACCCGCTGGCGCACGCCGCGATGATGATGATTCCCGAGGCCTGGGAGAACCACGAGCTGATGGACCAGCGCCGCCGCGCCTTCTACGAGTACCACGCCGCGATGCTGGAGCCCTGGGACGGCCCGGCGGCGATGGTCTTCACCGACGGCAAGCAGATCGGCGCCACGCTCGACCGGAACGGTCTGAGACCCGCCAGATACATCGTCACCGACGACGACCTGGTGGTGATGGCCAGCGAGAGCGGCGTGCTGCCGTTTGCCGAGCGCAAGATCGTCAAGAAGTGGCGCCTGCAGCCGGGCAAGATGTTCCTGATCGACCTGGAGCAGGGCCGCATCATCGACGACGAAGAGCTGAAGAACCAGTTCGCCTTCGCCAAGCCCTATCGCCAGTGGATCGAGAACGTGCGCATCCGGCTCGACTCGATCGACGTGGTCGGTGAGCCGCAGCCGTTCAGCGCATCGCTGCTCGATCGCCAGCAGGCTTTCGGCACCACGCAGGAGGACATCAAGTTCCTGCTCGCGCCCATGGCCACCGCGGGCGAAGAAGCCATCGGCTCGATGGGCAACGACAGCCCGCTGGCCGTGCTGAGCGACAAGAACAAGCCGCTGTTCAACTACTTCAAGCAGCTGTTCGCCCAGGTGACCAACCCGCCGATCGACCCGATCCGCGAGGCCATCGTGATGAGCCTGAACAGCTTCATCGGCCCCAAGCCCAACCTGCTGGACATCAACGCGGTGAACCCGCCGATGCGCCTGGAGGTGGGCCAGCCGGTGCTCGACTTCGACGACATGGCGCGCCTGCGGGCCATCGAGAAGCACACCAACGGCAAGTTCAAGAGCTACGAGCTCAACATCACCTACCCGCTGGCCTGGGGCCGTGAAGGTGTGGAGGCCAAGCTGGCTTCGCTGTGCGCCGAGGCCGTCGACGCGATCCAGGGCGGCCACAACATCCTCATCATCACCGACCGCCGCATGGACCGCGACAACGTTGCGATCCCCGCGCTGCTGGCGCTGTCGGCGGTGCACCACCACCTGGTGCGCGAAGGGCAGCGCACCACCGCCGGCCTGGTGGTCGAGACCGGCTCGGCGCGCGAGGTGCACCACTTTGCGGTGCTGGCGGGTTTTGGCGCCGAGGCGGTGCATCCGTACCTGGCGATGGAGACGCTGGCCGCGCTGCATGCCGAGCTGCCCGGCGCGCTGAGCCCCGAGAAGGCGATCTACAACTACGTCAAGGCCATCGGCAAGGGCCTGAGCAAGATCATGTCCAAGATGGGCGTGAGCACCTACATGAGCTACTGCGGCTCGCAGCTGTTCGAGGCCATCGGCCTGGAAAAGAGCTTCGTGCAGAAGTATTTCCGTGGCACCGCCTCGCAGGTGGGCGGCATCGGCGTGTTCGAGGTGGCCGAAGAGGCGCTGCGCACCCACCGCGCCGCCTTCGGCAACGATCCGGTGCTGGCATCCATGCTCGACGCCGGTGGTGAATACGCCTGGCGCACGCGTGGTGAAGAGCACATGTGGACGCCCGACGCGATCGCCAAGCTGCAGCACGCCACCCGCTCGGGCCAATTCGACACCTACAAGGAATACGCCCAGCTCATCAACGACCAGAGCAGGCGCCACGTCACGCTGCGCGGGCTGTTCGAGTTCAAGCTCGACCCCAGCAAGGCCGTGCCGCTGGACGAGGTGGAGAGCGCCGCCGACATCGTCAAGCGCTTCGCCACCGGCGCGATGAGCCTGGGCTCGATCAGCACCGAGGCGCACAGCACGCTGGCCATCGCGATGAACCGCATCGGCGGCAAGAGCAACACCGGTGAAGGCGGCGAAGACCCGGCGCGTTACCGCAACGAGCTGAAGGGCATCAAGATCAGCGCCGGCACCAAGGTCAGCGACGTGATCGGCGCCAAGGTCATCGAGGCCGACTACGAACTGAAGGACGGCGACAGCCTGCGCAGCCGCATCAAGCAGGTGGCGTCGGGCCGCTTCGGCGTGACCACCGAGTACCTGGTCTCGGCCGATCAGATCCAGATCAAGATGGCCCAGGGCGCCAAGCCTGGCGAGGGCGGCCAGCTGCCCGGCGGCAAGGTCAGCGACTACATCGGCTTCCTGCGCTACAGCGTGCCGGGCGTGGGCCTGATCAGCCCGCCGCCGCACCACGACATCTACTCGATCGAAGACCTGGCGCAGCTGATCCACGACCTGAAGAACGCCAACCCGCGGGCGTCCATCAGCGTGAAGCTGGTGTCCGAGGTGGGCGTGGGCACCATCGCCGCGGGCGTGACCAAGTGCAAGGCCGACCACATCGTGATCGCCGGCCACGACGGCGGCACCGGCGCGTCGCCCTGGTCGTCGATCAAGCACTGCGGCACGCCCTGGGAGCTGGGGCTGGCCGAAACCCAGCAGACGCTGGTGCTCAACCGATTGCGCAGCCGCGTTCGGGTGCAGGCCGACGGCCAGATGAAGACCGGCCGCGACGTGGTGATCGGCGCGCTGCTGGGCGCCGACGAGTTCGGTTTTGCGACCGCGCCGCTGGTGGTGGAGGGCTGCATCATGATGCGCAAGTGCCACCTCAACACCTGTCCGGTGGGCGTGGCCACGCAAGACCCGGTGCTGCGCAAGAAGTTTGCCGGCAAGCCCGAGCATGTCGTCAACTACTTCTTCTTCGTCGCCGAAGAGGCGCGCCAGATCATGGCGCAGCTGGGCATCCGAAAGTTCGACGACCTGATCGGCCGCGCCGACCTGCTCGACACCCGAAAGGGCATCGCGCACTGGAAAGCCCGCGGCCTGGACTTCAGCCGCGTCTTCCACCTGCCCGACGCGCCGGCCGACGTGCCGCGCTTCCACGTCGAGAACCAGGACCATGGCCTGGAGCGTGCGCTTGATGTGACGCTGATCGAGAAGTGCCAGCCCGCCATCCAGCGTGGCGAGAAGGTGCAGTTCATGCAGGACACGCGCAACGTCAACCGCTCGGTGGGCGCCATGCTGTCGGGTGAGCTGATCCGCCACCGCCCTGAAGGCCTGCCCGACCACACCATCTTCATGCAGATGGAGGGCACCGGCGGCCAGAGCTTTGCGGCCTTCCTGGCCAAGGGCATCACGCAGTACCTGATCGGCGACGCCAACGACTACACCGGCAAGGGCCTCTCCGGCGGGCGGGTGGTTGTGCGGCCGTCGATCGACTTCCGCGGTGATTCGACCAAGAACATCATCATCGGCAATACCGCGCTGTACGGCGCCACCAGCGGCGAGGCCTTCTTCCGCGGCGTGGCCGGCGAGCGCTTTGCGGTGCGCCTGTCGGGCGCCACCGCGGTGGTGGAAGGCACCGGCGACCACGGCTGCGAGTACATGACCGGCGGCACCGCGGTGGTGCTGGGCAAGACCGGCCGCAACTTTGCCGCCGGCATGTCGGGTGGCATCGCCTACGTCTACGACGAGGACGGCCAGTTCAGCAAGCGCTGCAACCCGGCGATGGTGTCGCTGGTCAAGGTGTTGTCGGCCGACGAGCAGGCGGCCACCGTCGACCATGCGGTCTGGCACCACGGCCAGGCTGACGAAGAACTGCTCAAGAGCCTGATCGAGCAGCACCACAGCTGGACCGGCAGCCTGCGCGCCCGCGAGATCCTGGACGACTGGGCGGCCGCACGCGCCAAGTTCATCAAGGTCTTCCCCAACGAGTACAAGCGCGCGCTCGGCGAGATCCACGCGGCGACATTGGCCAACGCCGCCAATGCGGCCAAGGACGAGACGATCGCCAAGGCCAAGGCCAAGGGCGACACGACGCAGTCGGTTCCTGCCAAGTGATCTGACCCCCCCGAACCAACAGGACCAGCATCATGGGAAAAATCACCGGCTTCATGGAGTTCGAGCGTCTGGAAGAGGGCTACGAGCCCGTGCCCCAGCGTGTGAAGAACTACAAGGAATTCGTCATCGGCCTGAACAACGACCAGGCCAAGGTGCAGGCCGCCCGCTGCATGGATTGCGGCACACCCTTCTGCAACAGCGGCTGCCCGGTCAACAACATCATTCCGGACTTCAACGACCTGGTGTACCGGGACGACTGGCGCAACGCCATCACGGTGCTGCACAGCACCAACAACTTCCCCGAGTTCACCGGCCGCATCTGCCCGGCGCCTTGTGAAGCGGCCTGCACGCTCAACGTCAACGACGACGCGGTGGGCATCAAGAGCATCGAGCACGCGATCATCGATCGTGCCTGGGCCGAAGGCTGGGTCACGCCACAGGTGCCCGCCACCAAGACCGGCAAGACCGTGGCCGTGGTCGGCTCGGGCCCGGCCGGGCTGGCCGCGGCGCAGCAGCTGGCGCGCGTGGGCCACAGCGTGACGGTGTTCGAGAAGAACAGCCGCATCGGCGGCCTGCTGCGCTACGGCATCCCCGACTTCAAGATGGAAAAGAGCCACATCGACCGCCGCGTGGCGCAGATGGAAGCCGAGGGCGTCACCTTCAAGACCGGCGTGCTGGTGGGCGCCTGGCCCACCGAGGGCACGGCCAGCAAGGTGACCAACGATGCCAAGACCACCATCACTGCTGACGAACTGAAGGCGCAGTTCGATGCCGTGCTGCTGACCGGGGGCAGCGAGCAGAGCCGCGACTTGCCGGTGCCCGGGCGCGAGCTGGACGGCGTGCACTTCGCGATGGAGTTCTTGCCGCTGCAGAACAAGGTCAACGCCGGCGACAAGCTCAAGGGCCAGATCATGGCCACCGGCAAGCATGTGATCGTGATCGGTGGCGGCGACACCGGCAGCGACTGCGTGGGCACCAGCAACCGGCACGGCGCGGCCAGCGTCACCCAGTTCGAGGTGATGCCGATGCCACCCGAGCACGAGAACAAGCCGCTGGTCTGGCCCTACTGGCCGACCAAGCTGCGCACCAGCAGCAGCCACGAAGAAGGCTGCACCCGCGAGTTCGCCATCGCCACCAAGGAATTCGTCGCCGGCACCGGCAAGGACAAGGGCCGTGTGGTGGGCCTGAAGACGGTGCACATCGAGCTGAAGGACGGCAAGTTCATCGAGATCGCCGGCACCGAAAAAACCTACAAGGCCGACCTGGTGCTGCTGGCGATGGGCTTCACCAACCCGGTGGCGCCGGTGCTCGACGCGTTCGGCGTGGCCAAGGACAACCGCGGCAATGCCAAGGCGCACACCGACGAGGGCGGCTACCGCACCAACGTCGACAAGGTGTTCACCGCCGGCGACATGCGGCGTGGCCAGAGCCTGGTGGTGTGGGCCATCCGCGAGGGCCGGCAGGCCGCACGCGAGGTGGATGGCTTCCTGATGGGCGCCAGCACGCTGCCGCGCTGAGCGCAGGCGCCTTGCACGCGGCCGGGCCGCCGATGCCGAGCGTCGGCGGCCCGAATTGTTTCTGGTGCGCCACAAAGGTTTACCGCTCAGCATCGGTGCTATCCCCTAGGGTCAATCGCTGCGTGCGACAATTTCTCGCTGCACATCCTCCGGCCTGCCGCAGCCGGGTGGGCCCTCCCGGCCCCGCCCGGTTCGTGCGCCCCCCGCCCCCTTGAACCCTGAAGCGCTGATCGAGATCGACCACGTCACGTTTGGCTACGACGAGCGTCGCACCATCCTGAACGACGTGAACCTGCGCTTTGCGCGGGGCAAGGTCACGGCCGTGCTGGGCGGCTCGGGTTGCGGCAAGACCACCTTGCTGCGGCTGATCGGCGGCGTGCACGGTGTCAACAGCGGCCGCGTGGTGTTCGACGGCGAAGTGATCAACGCCAGCGACCGCGCGCAGCTCTACCGGCTGCGCCGCCGCCTGGGCATGCTGTTCCAGTTCGGCGCGCTGTTCACCGATCTGTCGGTGTTCGACAACGTGGCCTTTCCGCTGCGCGAGATGACCGACCTGCCCGAATCGCTGATCCACGACATCGTGCTGATGAAGCTCAATGCGGTCGGCCTGCGCGGCGCGGCGCGGCTGAAGATCAGCGAGGTGTCGGGTGGCATGGCCCGGCGCATCGCGCTGGCCCGCGCCATCGCCCTCGACCCCGAGCTGATCATGTACGACGAGCCGTTTGCCGGCCTCGACCTGGTCTCGATGGGCGTGGCCGCCAAGCTGATCCGCACGCTCAACGACGTGACGGGCGCCACCTCGCTGGTGATCAGCCACGACGTGCCGCAGTGCATGGCCATCAGCGACTGGGTGGTGCTGATGGCCACCGGCGGTCGCGTCGTGGCGCAGGGCACGCCGGCCGAACTGATGGCCAGCACCGAGCCCGAAGTGCGCCAGTTCGTGCGCGGTGAACCCGACGGCCCGGTCAAGTTCCACTACCCCGCCCGGCCGATGGCCGAGGACTACGGCCTGCCTGCGGCCGGCGGCGGGGTGGCCCCATGAACGCGTTGGCCGCATTGGGCGCACGCGCGCTGCGGGTGCTGCAGGGCTGGGGCCACGGCGCGCTGTTCTTCCTCGACCTGATCCGTGTGCTGCCGCAGGCGCTGCGGCGCTTCGGGCTGGTGGTGGTGCAGATGCACGCCATCGGCAACCGCTCGCTGCTGATCATCCTGGCCTCGGGGCTGGCGGTGGGCTTCGTGCTGGCGCTGCAGATGTACTACGCGCTGGTCACCTACGGCGCGGCCGAGTCGCTGGGCCTGGTGGTCAACCTCACGCTGGTGCGTGAACTGGGGCCGGTGGTCACCGCGCTGCTGTTTGCCGGGCGTGCCGGCACCTCGCTGACGGCCGAGATCGGGCTGATGAAGGCCGGCGAGCAGCTTGCCGCGATGGAGCTGATGGCCATCGATCCGCGCGCCCGCGTGCTGGCGCCGCGCTTTCTGGCCGGCGTGCTGGCCATGCCGCTGCTGGCGGCCTTGTTCTCGAGCATCGGCATCCTCGGCGCCTGGCTGGTGGCGGTGGGGCTGATCGGCATCGACGGCGGCAACTTCTGGTCGATCCAGCAGAACGGCGTGGACGTGTGGCGCGACGTCGGCAACGGCATCGTCAAGAGTGCGGTGTTCGGCGTGATCTGCACCTTTGTCGCGCTCTACCAGGGTTACGAGACCGAGGCCACGCCCGAGGGTGTGGCCTATGCCACCACCCGCACCGTGGTGATGTCGTCGCTGGCGGTGCTGGCCATGGACTTCATCCTGACCGCGTTGATGTTCTCGACGCGCTGAACCCAAAGCGGAAAGCCAACAGATGTCCAAACGAAGCATTGAAATCCTGGTCGGCCTGTTCGTGCTGCTGGGCCTGGGCGGCGTGCTGTTCCTGGCGCTGAAGGCGGCCAACCTCACCACCATGAGCAACGGCGACACCTACCCGCTGACAGCGAACTTCGACAACATCGGCGGGCTGAAGGCCCGTGCGCCGGTGCGATCGGCGGGCGTGGTGGTGGGCCGCATCACCGGCATCAGCCTCGACCCCAAGACCTTTCAAGGCGTGGTCACGCTGGAGGTGAGCCGCCGCTTCGAGTTTCCCAAGGACAGCTCGGCCAAGATCCTCACCGCCGGCCTGCTGGGCGACCAGTACATCGGCATCGAGCCCGGCGGCGACATGGCCAACCTGGCCGCCGGCGACACCATCAAGCAGACGCAGTCGGCGGTGGTGCTGGAGAACCTGATCGGCCAGTTCCTGTTCAACAAGGCGGCCGAGGCCGGCAGCGGCGATGCCGCCGGGAGCAAGCCGTGAGCGCCGGGAAAATCAGCGCGCTGCAGGCCAGCCGGCGCGCGCGCTCGGCCCTGATGGCGCTGCTGGCCCTGCTGGCGCTGGGCCTGTCGGGCTGCGCCAGCATGCCCGAAGGCGCGCTTGCCCGCGGCGACCCCTGGGAGCGCATGAACCGCCAGGTCTTCTCGTTCAACGAGGCCGTCGACGAAGCGGCGATCAAGCCCGCTGCGCTGGTCTACCAGAGCCTGGTGCCCGGCGTGGTGCGCACCGGTGTGAGCAACGTGTTCGGCAACGTGGGCGATGCCTGGACCAGTGCCAACCTGCTGCTGCAGGCCAAGCCCAAGCAGTCGCTGGACATGGGGTTCCGCACGCTGGTCAACAGCGTTCTGGGTCTGGGGGGGCTGTTCGACGTGGCCGATGAGATGGGGATGGAGCGATTCGCCAGCGAGGACTTCGGCCAGACGCTGGGCTACTGGGGGCTCAAGAGCGGGCCCTACCTGGTGCTGCCGCTGCTGGGGCCCTCCACGCTGCGCGATACCACCGCGATGCTGCTGGACGTCCAGGATTCGGGCGCCAGCGTGTTGTGGAAGGAGCCACGCGACCGCAACGGCGCCTCGGTGCTGCAGTTGCTCAACACCCGCGTCAGGCTGCTCAATGCCGGTCGGGTGCTCGATCAGATCGCGCTCGACAAGTACGTGCTGCTGCGCGATGCCTTCCTGGCGCGGCGCCGAAGCCTGATCTACGACGGCGAGCCGCCCGACGAAGAGTCGGCCCCGGCACCCTACAAGAGCCGGGGCCGGTGAATGGGGCGGACAACGCGCCGATGCCATGGCGCGTTGTATCCCCTGCGACGCCGTGTTCCCCACGAAAGGATGATGTGATGCAACGACGTACCTGGATTTCCGCCTTCGGCCTCGGGGCCCTGCTGCTGGCCAGCCCCGTGCTTCGGGCGCAGGCGATGGCGGCCGATGCCTTCGTGCGGCAGGTGTCAAGCGAGGTGATCGATGCGGTCAAGGCCGACAAGTCGATCCAGTCCGGCGATGTGGCCCGCATCCGTCAGTTGGTCGATGCCAAGGTGATGCCGCATGTCAACTTCCAGCGCATGACGGCCAGCTCGGTCGGCCCGCAGTGGCGCAGTGCCACGCCCGACCAGCAGAAGCGCATGCTGGTCGAGTTCCAGACGCTGATGGTCAACACCTATTCGGGTGCGCTCACGCAGGTCAAGGATCAGGCCGTGGTGGTCAAGCCGATGCGCGGCAGCGCCGACCGGGACGAGCTGGTGGTGCGCAGCGAGGTGCGTGGCAGCGGCGATCCGATCCAGCTGGATTACCGGCTCGAGAAGTCCGGCGACGGCTGGAAGATCTACGACGTCAATGTCGGTGGTTTCTGGCTGGTGGATGCCTACAAGGGCCAGTTCGCCAAAGACCTGAGCAGCGGCGGCCTCGACGCGCTGATCACCCGGCTGGCCGACAAGAACAAGTCGCTGGCCTCGGCCAAGAACTGAAGCCCGGCTCCATGACGGCGATTGCCATGCCCGCGCGGGTGACCATGTCCGAGGCGCGCGCCACGCTGGCGCAATTGCAGCCGCTGCTGCAGGCGGCTGGCGCCCCCGTGATCGACGCGTCGCCGCTGCATGAGCTCGACAGCGCGGCCGTGGCCTTGCTGCTGGAATGCCGGCGCCAGGCTGCCGCGCGTGGCCTGCAACTGCAGGTGACCGGCGCCCCGACCAAGCTGAGCCAGCTGGCCACGCTGTATGGCGTGGCGGATCTGCTGGGCCTTTGACCGGCCGCGCCGGCGTCAGCCGGGGGCCATGTAGCGCTTGGCGCGCAGGTTGCGCTTGATCTCCTGCATCATCGGCCGCAGCGCTGGCCCCAGGCGCAGGGCCACGCCGGTGGTCAGGATGTCGATGATGGTCAGGTGCAGCAAGCGCGACACCATCGGGCTGTAGCGGTCGTAATCCTCGGGGTGGTCGGCGGCCAGCACGATCTGGTTGTGGCTCTGCGCCAGTTGCGCCAAGGGTGAGCCACTGGCGGTGATCACGATCACCGTGGCACCCTTGCGGCGGGCGATGTCGGCCGCGTCGATCAGGTCGCGGCTGCGGCCCGAGTTGCTGATCACCACCGCGCAGTCGCCCGGGCCCAGCATCGTCGCGCTCATCACCTGCACATGGCCGTCGCTCACCGCGGTGGCATGCACCCCCAGGCGGAAGAACTTGTGCTGCGCGTCCTGCGCCACGATGCCCGAGTTGCCGACGCCATAGAACTCGATGCGCTTGCCCGATTGGCCGGCGGCGGTGAGTGCGGCCAGCGCCAGCTCGAACGCATGGCCGGCGGCGTTGTTGCGGTACTTCAGCATCGCCGCCACGGCGTTGTCGATCACCTTGACGATCAGGTCGCCGGGCTTGTCGTCCTCGTCCACCGACCGGTGCACGAAGGGCACGCCCTCGTTGACCGTGCCCGCCAGCTTGCGCTTGAAATCGGCCAGCCCGTCGTAGCCCACGCTGCGGCAGAAGCGCACCACCGTGGGCTTGCTGACATGCGATCGGTCCGCCAGCTCGCTGACTGGCAGCGTGGCAAAGCTGCGCGGGTCGGCCAGCAGCAGCTTGGCCACCCGTTGTTCGGCCGGTGGCAACGCGGGGATGGAGGCCTTGATCCGGTCAAGCACGGTGGCGCTCCGCCAGAGCAAGCGCCACAACGGCCGCGCCTGTGCAGTGCCGCCAAGCGGACGCCGTGGAACCGGCTCTGCCGGGCCACTGGCGGCGCCCCCCTGGGGGGGAGGCGCCGAAGGCGCATCGGGGGGGGGTCATGACTCTTCGTCCCAGGTGCAGCCATCTCGGGCGACCATCGCGCTGGCTGCCGGCGGGCCCCAGGTGCCGGCGGCATAGGGGCGTGGGCCATTGGCGTCGGCAGCCCAGGCCTGCAGCACGGGTTCGACCCAGCGCCAGGCCTGCTCTTGTTCGTCGCTGCGCACGAACAGGTTCAGCCGGCCGGCGATGGCGTCCATCAGCAGCCGCTCGTAGGCGCCCACGCGCTGGGTGGCAAAGGCCTTGTCGAAGTCGAGATCCAGGCTGACCGGGACCAGCATTTCACCCTGAGCACCGCCCTTGGCGGCCAGCAGGTGCAGCTCGAGCCCGTCCTCGGGCTGCAACTTGATCACCAGCTTGTTGGCACACGCCGAGCCCGAAAAAATCGGGTGCGGCACCTCGCGGAAATTGACCACGATCTGCGCATGCTGCCCGGCCAGTCGCTTGCCGGTGCGCAGGTAGAAGGGCACGCCGGCCCAGCGCCAGTTCTGCACCTCGGTGCGCAGCGCGACGAAGGTCTCGCAGTGGCTGCCCGGCGGCACCTTCACCTCGTCGAGGTAACCCGCCACCGGCTGCCCGTCCACCGTGCCGGTCTTGTACTGGCCACGCACCACGTCGCGCGCCACGCTCTCGGGCGTGAAGGGCTTCAGCGAGCGCAGCACCTTGAGCTTCTCGTCGCGGATCGCGTCGGCGTCGTTGGTCGATGGCGGCTCCATCGCGATCATCGTCAGCAACTGCAGCGCATGGTTCTGGATCATGTCGCGCAGCGCGCCGGTGGTGTTGTAGTAGTCCCCCCGCGTGCCCACGCCCAGGCCCTCGGCCAGCGTGATCTGGATGTTGGCGATGCTCTCGCGCCGCCACAGCGGCTCGAACAGCGCATTGCCGAAGCGCAGCGCCATCAGGTTCTGCACTGCGGGCTTGCCCAGGTAGTGGTCGATGCGGAAGGCCTGGGTCTCCGCGAAGGCCGCGCGCACCACGCGGTTGATCTCTTGCGCGCTGGCCAGGTCGTGGCCCAGCGGTTTCTCGAGCACCACGCGCACCCTGGGGCCGTTCAGCCCGGCGGCGCCGAGTTGCTCACAGATCACCGGAAACAGGTACGGGCTGGTGGCCAGGTACAACACGGTGGTGTCGGCGTTGCGATCGGCTATCCACTGCTTCAGGCCGGCGTAGTGCTCGGGCTGGGACAGGTCCATGCGCCGGTAATGCAGCATCTCGGCGAAACGCTTGAACTCATCATCGCTGGGCCGCTTGGCGGATTCGACCTCGACGAAGCGCTCGCGGATGAAGGCGCGGTATTCGTCATCGCTGCGCTCGTCGCGCGCCACCGCCAGGATGCGCCCGCCCGGCGGCAGCTTGCCGTGGCGAAAGGCCTGGAACAGGGCCGGCATCAGCTTGCGCCAGGTGAGGTCGCCGGTGCCACCGAAGAAGACGAGGTCGAAGGACATGGAGCGTGCTTTGTAGAGAAGATGATGTAACCAAGTTACGTCATGAATGATGCATGAGTTTCTTGCAAGGGTCAATCCGCGGGCGGCGCCGACTCACCGCTGGCGCGGCGTTCAGCGCTGAAAGGCGCCGGGCGACCAGTGTTCACGCGGTGCCAGCGGACGGGTGCCGATGGGCAGCGTGAATTCCGCCATCGGCCGCAGGTCGATGCCGTCGGGCGTGGGCAGGGGCACGGCCTTGCCGCGCAGCCCGCTGCCGGGCGGCAGCGCGTGGTTCAGCTGGTCGGGGTTCAGCAGCTGCGGCTTGAGGATCGCGACATTGCCGCCTTCTTCTGTCGGCCCGCCCAGCACGCCCAGCGTGAAGAGGCCTGGCCCGACACTCAGGTTGTTGTACAGGTGCGCGACAGTGCCGGCAGGCAGCCGGTCGCGCCACACCCGCAGGAACCACGCCCCGCGCAGTCGGTCATTGACCAGCGTGTTGTGCACCATGTAGAGCACGCTGTCGGGCCAGGCCTTGCCCTCGGCGCCGAAGGACACCACGGTCGCATTCTGGGTGTTGGCGCTCTGCGCGATCACGTTGCCGATCACCACGGCCTGGCCGCCGTTGGGCAGGTCGATCTCGTAGGACGCCTCGCCCTTAGGGCCATCAGCGATCAGGTTGTAGGCGATGCGGCTGACCCGCGCACGCGACTTGATCAGGTTGCCTGTTCGGCCCTGGTGGAATCGGCTGCCGCTGATCTGCACCTCGGCGATGCGGCCGACGTAGATCAGATGGTCCAGTGAATCGGGGCGATCGGGCGCCTGCGCGAAGTGGCTGTCTTCGATGCGCAAGCGGGCATCGTCGTAGTTGGCGGTGAGGATGCCGTTCTCGTTGTTGATGAAGTGGCAGTTGCGCACGGTCAGCGTGCCCTTCTCGAAACGGATGCCCGCGCCGTTGCGATCGGGCACCCGCGCACCGCGAAATTCGAGGTTGTCGATCAGGATGTCGCCGTTGCGCACCACCAGGATGGCCTTGCCTTCGGCGGACTTTCCATCGGCCAGCAGCAGCGGCCTTTCACCCACGCCGCGCAGCGTGAGTCGGCGCTGGTTGATCACCGCCACGTCGCCGGCATAAATGCCGGGCAAGACCTCGATGGTGTCGCCATCGACGGCTTGTCGCAGGGCATCGGCGATCCGTGCGAAGGGCTGGCCGGCGCCCACGCGCAAGGCCGGGTGGGTCGATGGCGCAGCATCGCCGGCGGCCCAGGCGGGTGCCGTCAACGTGCCGCACAGGCCGGCGCCCAGCAGCCGGCGGCGTGTCATGAAAGCAGTGGTCATCGCTTGATTCTGGCCGACCGGTGGTGGCCGGCCGGCTGGCGGTAACCACGCCGAAACCCGGTCGCGTGCCAAGCGGTTCTAATTCGGGTTGTCCCCAGGAGCCCGCCCGCCATGCATCAACTCGACCAACTCAAGCAGTTCACCACCGTGGTGGCCGACACCGGCAACTTCAAGCAACTGGCACAGTTTGCGCCGCGCGACGCCACCACCAACCCGTCGCTGATCCTCAAGGCGGTGCAGCAGCCCGACTACGCGCCGCTGCTGGCCGACACCGTGGCCGCGCACCGCGGCGCGCCGCTGGATGCCATCGTCGACCAGGTGCTGGTGCGCTTCGGGCTGGAGATCCTGAAGGTGGTGCCCGGGCGCGTATCGACCGAGGTGGATGCGCGGCTGAGCTTTGACACCGCCGCCACGCTGGCCCGTGCGCGGCGCTTGATCGCGCTGTACCAGGCCGCAGGCGTGCCGCGCGCGCGGGTGCTGATCAAGATCGCCGCCACCTGGGAAGGCATCCAGGCCGCCAAGGAACTGGAGACCGAGGGCATCCACTGCAACCTCACGCTGCTGTTCGCCTTTGCCCAGGCGGTGGCCTGCGGTGATGCCGGCGTGCGGCTGATCAGCCCCTTCGTCGGCCGCATCTACGACTGGCACAAGAAGCAGGCCGGCGCAGCCTGGGACGAAGCCGCCCGTGCCGGCGCCAACGACCCCGGCGTGCAGTCGGTCGAGCGCATCTACACCCACTACAAGCGCTTCGGCATCACCACCGAGGTGATGGGCGCGAGCTTTCGCAACGTCGGCCAGATCGTCGCGCTGGCCGGCTGCGATCTGCTGACCATCAGCCCCGAACTGCTGGCCCAATTGCAGGCCAGCGAGGTGCCGCTGCTGCGCCGGCTGGATGCCGAGAAGGCCAGACAGGCCGACCTGCCCGAAGTGCACCACGACGAAGCCGGCTTCCGCTTTGCGCTGAACGAGGATGCGATGGCCACCGAGAAGCTGGCCGAGGGCATCCGCGCCTTCGCCGCCGATTCGGTCAAGCTTGACACGTTGATCAAGGGGTTGTGAGATGGACTTCAAGCGCTGCGACACCACCATCGCCTGGGCGGCCCTGCAAGGCCATTACGAAGCCCACGGCCGCGACCTCGATCTGCGCGAGGCCTTCACGCGCGAAACGCAGCGCTTCGAGGCCTTTGCCGTGCAGGCGCCCGAGGTATTTGCCGACCTGTCGAAGAACCGCTGGGACCTGAAGACGCGCAAGCTGCTGATCGAACTGGCGCGCGAGGTCGATCTGGAAGCGCGCCGCGACGCGATGTTCGCCGGCGCGCCCATCAACACCACCGAAGGCCGGGCGGTGCTGCACACGGCCTTGCGTGCGCCGCGTGGCGAAGGGCCCTTCAGCGACGAGGTGCACGGCGTGCTGGACCGGATGCTCGACTTTGCCGAGCAGGTGCGCGATTCCACCGCCAGCGGCATCCACCACGTGGTCAACATCGGCATCGGCGGCAGTGACCTGGGCCCGCAGATGGTGGTGCCGGCGCTCGACGCCTACGCCCACCCCGGCATCACGATGCACTTCGTCAGCAACGTCGACGGCCACGACATCACGCCGGTGCTGCGCCGGCTGAAGCCACAGAACACGCTGTTCATCATCGCCAGCAAGACCTTCACCACGCAGGAGACCATGGCCAACGCGGCGGTGGCGCGGCAATGGTTTCTGGACCAAGGTGGCACCGACATCGGCCGGCACTTCGTCGGCGCCACCACCAATCTGGCCGCCGCGGCCGCGTTCGGCATCCACACCACCTTCGGCTTCTGGGACTGGGTGGGCGGGCGCAATTCGCTGTGGAGCGCGATCGGCCTGCCCATCGCCATCGCCGTGGGCAGTGAGCACTTCCGTGCATTGCTGGCGGGCGCGCATGCGATGGACCGGCACTTTGCGATGGCGCCGCTGGAAGCCAACCTGCCCGCGTTGCTGGGCTTGCTCGATGTCTGGTACCGCAACTTCCACCACTTCACCAGCCGCAGCGTGGCGCCCTACCACCAGGGCCTCAAGCGCCTGCCCGCCTACCTGCAGCAGCTGGAGATGGAGAGCAACGGCAAGTGCGTCGATCTCGACGGCCAGCCCTTGCCCTACGGCACCAGCCCGGTGGTGTGGGGCGAGCCCGGCACCAACGGCCAGCATGCCTACTTCCAGATGCTGCACCAGGGCACCGACGTGATCCCGGTCGAGTTCATCGCCGTCAAGCATCCCACCCACCCGCATGCCGATCTGCATGCCAAGGCGATGGCCAACTGCCTGGCGCAGAGCCAGGCGCTGATGCTGGGCAAGAGCACCGAGGCCGCGCTGGGCGAGCGCGCGCCCACCGCGTCGGCCGCGTTGGGCGCACTCACCGTCGCGCGGCACCGCACCTTCCCGGGCAACCGGCCCAGCACCACGCTGCTGCTCGACCAGCTGACGCCGCGTGCGATGGGAGCGCTCATTGCGCTGTACGAGCACCGGGTGTTCACCAGCGGCGCGGTGTGGGGCATCAACAGCTTCGACCAGTGGGGCGTGGAGCTGGGCAAGGCGCTGGCCAGCGACCTGCTGCCGCGGCTGACCGCGGCCACGGTGGACGGCAGCGGGCTGGATGCGTCCACCGCCGGGCTGCTGGCGCGGCTGAAGGCCTGACGCGACTGGCCTATCCCGTGGAATGAGCGACATCAGGCAAACCCGCGATCGCGGCTTCGGGCTCGCCGCTGCCAGTTGTTGTTGTGCTTGAAAGCCGGCGTTCGACGGCCTGAGCGATCGCGCCGGCCCGGGCGGGCGTGCTCTGCTCCGTGTCATTCCGGGCCTGCGGCCCTCCCTTCTTTACCTGCGCAGAGCACGCCCGCCCGACCCGACGCTCAGGCACAACCGTGGCACGCGGGTTGCTGAACGTCGGCTTTCGACCAAGCGTATGGGCGGCAACGAGCCTACGGAAGCTGCCCGGCCAGCCCGGAATGCCGCTTTGCCATCCGGCGGGGTCACCAAGGTGTCGGCGCGTTCGACCCGAGGCTGGCACGCTTCATGATTCACAGGAGACGCCCTTGTCCGACAACATCCCCGCCCTGAACGGCGCCGAATCGCTGGTCACCACGCTGGCCGCCAGCGGCGTGAACCTGTGTTTTGCCAACCCCGGCACCTCGGAGATGCACTTCGTCGCCGCACTCGACCGCATCGACGGCGTGCGCTGCGTGCTGGGCCTGTTCGAGGGCGTGGTCACCGGCGCGGCCGACGCCTACTACCGCATGGCCGGCAGCCCGGCCGCCACGCTGCTGCACCTGGGCCCGGGCCTGGGCAACGGACTGGCCAACCTGCACAACGCGCGCAAGGCGCACTCGGGCATCGTCAACATCGTCGGCGACCATGCCCACGACCATGTGCGCTTCGAGTCGCCGCTCAAGAGCGACGCCGAAGGCATCGCGCGCGCTGTCTCGCACTGGGTGCGCAGCAGCGCCAGTGCGGCCGACGTGGGTGCCGATGGCGCCGCCGCAGTGCAGGCCACGCGTGATGGTGCGCTGGGCCGCATCGCCACGCTGATCCTGCCCGCCGACACCGCCTGGAGCGCCGGTGGCCGCGCGGCGATGGCGCGGCCGGTGGCAGCGCCGACCGCCGAACTCGGTGCCGTGCCCGCCGCCGCCCGCGCCTTGAAGCAGCTGGGCCCGCGTGCCGTGCTGCTGCTGGGGCAGGGCGGCACGCGCAGCGAAGCCGCGCTGCACCTGGCCCATGCCATTGCCGCGCACACCGGCTGCCGGGTGCTGGCCGAGTTCTACAACGCCCGGATGCCCGGTGGCCGCGGACGCCCCGCCATCGAGCGCCTGCCCTACATGGTGGATGCCGCGGTGGCCAAGCTGGCTGGGTGCGAAACGCTGGTGCTGGCCGGCGCGGTCGAGCCGATCGGCTTCTTCGCCTACCCGGGCAAGCCGTCGCAATTGAAGCCCGCAGGCGCGGCGCTGCTGACGCTGGCCGAACCGCACCACGACGTGCTGGCGGCGCTGCAGGCGCTGGCCGACGAGCTGGGTGCCAAGCCGGTCGCCATCGCCGCGGCACCGGGCCAGCCCGCGGCCCTGCCCACCGGCGCGATCACGCCCGAGAGCGCGGCGGCCGTGGTCGCCGCGGTGCTGCCCGAGCAGGCGGTGGTGGTCGACGAGGCGGTCAGCAGCGGCCGCGGCTTCGGTGTGCCGATGCGCCACGCCGCGCCGCACGACTGGCTGCCGACGATGGGTGGCGCGATCGGTTTCGGCCTGCCCGGTGGCGTGGGCGCGGCGCTGGGCGCACCCGGCCGGCCGGTGCTGGTGCTCGAAGGCGACGGCAGCGCGATGTACACCGTGCAGGCGCTTTGGACGATGGCGCGCGAGCGCCTGCCGGTGGTGGTGCTGATCTTCGCCAACCGCGCCTACCGCATCCTGCAGGGTGAGCTGGCGGGCGTGGGCGCCACCATCAGCGGCGACAAGGCCACGGCGATGCTGTCGCTGGGCCAGCCGGCGCTGGACTGGGTGGCGCTGGCGCGGGGCCACGGCCTGCCCGGCGTGCGGGTCGACACCAACGAGGCGCTGGCCAAGGCGCTGCGCGACGGTTTTGCCAGCGGCGGGCCGTGCCTGATCGAGGCGGTGCTGTAGTCGGGCGACCCACGGCGGTGCATCGCGCCGCTGCCGGGGTGCCGATGCCATGGCATCGGGGTTGATCCCAGGCCCGACGTGCCTGTCAGCGGTGGCACGGAACTGGCTTGGTCGGTGACAATAAGCTGACCATTTGGTTAGGTTCTGGTGCCACCGGCCTCGCGGCCCCGTCCATGAATGCTCCTGATCGGCGCGCCGCCGCCGCACCCACCACACCCATCGCTGCACCCTCCGCCGCGGCGCCCAGCGCTGTCGAGGTGCGGGGCGCCAGCGTGATCTATCCGTCTGCCCAGGCCAATGATCAGCCGGTGCATGCGCTGTCGGAGATCGATCTGACCATCGCCGCCGGCGAGTTCGTCTCGCTGATCGGCCCCTCGGGCTGCGGCAAGACCACGCTGCTGCGCGTGATCGCCGACCTGGAGCCGATCACCTCGGGCCAGGTGCTGGTCAACGGCCTCACGCCGCACGCTGCGCGGCTGGCGCGGGCTTATGGCTACGTGTTCCAGGCGCCGGCGCTGTTCCCCTGGCGCACGGTGCTGGGCAACGTGATGCTGCCGCTGCAGATCCAGGGCCGGCCCAAGGCCGAGGCGGAAAGCGTGGCGCGTGAGCACCTGGACCGCGTGGGCCTCACCGGCTTCGAGCGCAAGTACCCCTGGCAGCTGTCGGGTGGCATGCAGCAGCGGGTGTCGATCGCCCGCGCGCTGGGCTTCGAGCCCAAGATCCTGATGATGGACGAGCCCTTCGGCGCGCTCGACGAGATCACCCGCGACGGCCTCAACGACCAGCTGCAGCAGCTGTGGCAGCGCGAGCGGCGCACGGTGGTGTTCGTCACCCACTCGATCGCCGAGGCGGTGTACCTCAGCACCCGCATCGTGGTGATGAGCCCGCGCCCCGGGCGCATCTTGAAGATCATCCCCTCCACGCTGCCCGATCATCGCCACCTGGGCCTGCGCGACACGCCCGAGTTCATGGCGCTGGCGCACGAGGTGCGCGAGGGCCTGGCCGACGGGCATGGCCACCACCACTGAAGCGACGGCGATGAAGCCTGGTGTGTTGTCGTTGACCGACCGCCTGCTGCCGGTGGCCACGGTGCTGGCCTTCGTGCTGGCGCTCTGGTACGGCGGCGCGGTGGGCCTGAACCGCGCCGGTGCCATCGAGCGAATTTTGCCCAACAGCCACCCCAACGGCGACTGGACCACCGCCGACCTGATCACCACCACGCTGAACATGGAGCGCCCGGTGCTGCCCGCGCCGCATCAGGTGGCGGCCGATCTGTACAGCAGCCTGGTCGACTGGCCGCTCGATTCACCGCGCAACCTGCTGTACCACGCGGCCGTTACCGCGCAGTCGACGCTGGTGGGCTTCGTGCTGGGCACGCTGCTGGGCATAGCGCTGGCGGCGGCCATCGTGCACAGCCGCACGCTCGACCGTGCGCTGCTGCCCTGGATCGTCGCCAGCCAGACCGTGCCGGTGCTGGCCATCGCGCCCATCGTGCTGGTGATCCTGGGCAGCCTGGGGTTCAGCGGCGTGGCGCCCAAGGCCACCATCGCGATGTACCTGTGCTTCTTTCCGGTCACGGTGGCGATGGTGCAGGGCCTGCGCGCGCCGCAGCGCATCGAGACCGAGCTGATGCACACCTACGCCGCCAGCCGGTTGCAGGCCTTCTGGCTGCTGAGGATGCCCTCGGCGCTGCCCTACCTGTTCCCCAGCCTGCGGGTGGCGATCGCCGCCGGCGTGGTCGGCGCGATGGTGGCCGAGCTGCCCACCGGCGCGCAGGCCGGGCTGGGCGCCAAGCTGCTCACCGGCAGCTACTACGGCAACACCGTGGGCATCTGGTCGGCGCTGGTGATGTCGGCGCTGCTGGGGCTGGGCCTGACGATGGCCGTGGCCGGCATCGAGCGGCTGGTGCTGCGGCAGCGGAGGGTGGGATGAGCCCGGCGGGTTCCTTCGCCCTGCCGCGCCGGGTCTTGGGCTGGTGGGTGCTGTCGGTGCTGCTGGCCGCGGCACTGGGGTGGGTGGTGCCGGCCGCCGGCACGGTGGACAGCGCCTCGCCGCTGCACCTGATCGCCCTGCTGGTGGTGGCGGTGGTCGCCGTGGTCAACGTGCGCCAGGTCGCCGCGCTGGACGGCCACCCGCTGCTGGGCACGCTGGCCGCGGCGCTGTTCGGCGTGTGGATCGTCTATTTCTGGCAGGTGGGCGTCACGCTGTTCGACGTGCCGCGCGTGCTGCTGCCGTCACCGGCGTGGATCGCGCAGATGATGGTCGACCGCTGGGACACGCTGGCCGGCGACTTCGTGCAGACGGTGCTCAAGGCGGTGCTGGTCGGCTGGGCGCTGGGCTCGGGCCTGGGGTTTGCGGTGGGCGTGGCGATCGACCGCGCGCCCTTCCTGCAGCGCGGCCTGCTGCCGATTGCATCGCTCACCAGCACCGTGCCGCTGGTGGCGGTGGCGCCGATCATGGTGATGTGGTTCGGCTTCGAATGGCCCAGCAAGGCCGCGGTGGTGGTGCTGATGACCTTCTTTCCGATGCTGGTGGCCACGCTGGCCGGGCTGCAGGCGGCGGGCAAGCTCGAGCGTGAGCTGATGCACAGTTATGCCGCCAGCTATACGCGCACGCTGATCGACCTGCGCCTGCCGATGGCCATGCCGTTTCTCTTCAGCGCGCTGAAGGTCAATGCCACGCTGGCGCTGATCGGCGCGATCGTGGCCGAGTTCTTCGGCTCGCCCACCGTGGGGCTGGGTTTTCGCATCAGCACCGAGGCGGCGCGCATGAACATGGGCCTGGTGTGGGGCGCCATCGTGGTGGCGGCGGTCACCGGCTCGGTGGCCTATGCGCTGCTGGTACAACTGGAGCGGCGGGTGGCCTTCTGGCATCCCTCGATCCGGGCCCAGTGACGTTTCAAGCGAGTTCTCCCGCCAGGCCCCGGCCTGGTTCTTCCAAACCAAAGCACAGGAGTGAGCGATGACGGGTTTCACGATCAAGGGGGCCGTGCTGGCCGCCGTTTTGGCAACCACCGGCCTGGCCGCCACCACTGCCGCACACGCCGCCGACAAGGTGGTGGTGCAGATGAAGTGGGTGCCGCAGGCCCAGTTCGCCGGCTACTACGTGGCCGCCGCCAAGGGCTACTACAAGGCCGAGGGGCTGGACGTCACCATCAAGCCGGGCGGCCCGGACGTGTCGCCGGTGCAGGTGCTGGCCGGCAACCAGGCCGACGCCATCGTCAACTGGATGCCCGATGCACTGGCCGCGCGTGAAGCCGGCGTGCCGCTGGTCAACATCGCTCAGATCTTCGACAAGAGCGGGCTGATGCTCACCTGCAAGAAGGCCAGCGGCGTGGCCACGCCGAAAGACTTCAAGGGCAAGACCCTGGGCGTCTGGTTCGGTGGCAACGAGTACCCGTTCCTGAACTGGATGGCCAAGCTGGGGCTGAAGCCCGATACCGATGTCAAGGTGCTCAAGCAGGGCTTCAACGTCGACCCGCTGCTGCAGAACCAGGCCGCCTGCATCAGCACCATGATCTACAACGAGTATTGGCAGGTGGTGGACGCCGGCGTGAAGGAGAGTGACCTGGTCACCTTCTTCTACGAGAAAGAAGGCGTGGCCTCGCTGGAAGACGGCCTGTACGTGCTGGAAGGCAAATTGAAGGACCCGGCCTTCGTGGCCCGCATGGGCAAGTTCGTCAAGGCCACGCTCAAGGGCTGGAACGATGCGGTGAAGGACCCCGCCGGCGCCGCCAAGATCGTCGTGGCGGCTGATCCTTCCGGCAGCGCCACGCTGAAGGTGCAGCAGCGCCAGATGGAGAACGTGGCCAAGCTGATCAGCAACGCCGGCACCGCCAAGATGGGCTACCTCGACCCGGCCGCCTACGAGCGCACGGTCAAGGTGCTGCTGGCTGGTGGCAGCAGCCCGGTGATCAAGAAAGATCCCGGCAAGGCCGCCTACACCCACGTGGTCTTCGAAGCCTCCAAGAAGTAAGCCGCGGGCCGTGCGTTCGTCGGAGGACGAAGCCCGCAAGGGCCTGATCCGCCAGGCCAACGAGGCGCGCATCCTGGGCGCGGGCGAGAAGGTCTTCGCCCGCGCCGGTTTCAACGGCGCCACGATGGCGGCCATCGCCGACGAGGCCGGTCTGCCCAAGGCCAACCTGCACTACTACTTCGGCAGCAAGCTCGACTTGTACCGCGCGGTGCTGGCGCGCACGCTGCACGACTGGCTGGTGCCGCTGGATGGCCTGCAGCCCGAGGCCGATCCGCGCACCGCGCTGGAGACCTACATCCGCGCCAAGATGGCGATGAGCGCGCAGCGGCCCGATGCCAGCCGCGTGTTCGCCAACGAGCTGCTGCACGGTGCGGCCGTGGTGGGCGAGCTGATGCGCGGCGAGTTGCGCGCGATGGTGCGCAAGAAGGCCGCGGTGATCGACGGCTGGATCGCTGCGGGCCGCATGGCACCGGTGGATGCGACGCACCTGTTCTTCACGATCTGGGCGGCCACCCAAACCTACGCCGACTTCGACGTGCAGGTGCGCGCGGTGCTGGGCCGTGACACGTTGACGCCGCGTGACCATCAGCGCGCCACCGAGCATGTGGTGTCGCTGGTGCTGCGCGGCTGTGGGCTGGGTCGTTGACGACGGGATGTCGCTTTTCGGCTCGTTGCTGCCTATACCGCCTATACCGTCGGTTTAAGGCCGACGGCCGGCGGTTCGCGCGAGGACGAGGCCGGCGGGTGACTGGCTGACTCCATGTCATTCCGGGCCTCCGGCCCTCCCTTCTTTACCTGCGCAGAGCACGCCCGCCCGGCCCGACGCTCAGGCACCACCGCGGCACGCGGGTTTGACAGCCGCGCCAGCGCGCCAGCGGTGGGTAGCCGAGGGCGTCGGGTGAGCGGATGCCGCAGGTAAAGGGGGAGGCTTCAGCCGCAGGGCTGAAGTCGGAGGACACGGAGGCAGCCGCTCACCCGGCGGCCTCGGCTTTGCGCCGACCCATGAACGGCAGCGCATCAACCAGCACAAGCGTCAGCAAAGAGCCACTTCAAACCATCGGCCATGTGGGCACTAGGTGCGTCGCGCACCGCGAAGCCCCAACTATTGGGGCGCAGCAGCCACCGGTGGGCCCAAGGCCCGCAGCACATCGCGCACGTACTGCGCCCGGTCCTTGGGGTCGGCAAACTCGCGCTCGATGCGCAGCTTGTCGTTGCCGGCGAGCTTGATGTTCTTGTTCTTCTGCACCAGCGCGATGATCTTCATCGCGTCGATCGGCGGGTTGGGGCGGAAGGTGATGTTCATCAGCCGCGGGTTGGCATCGATCTTGGCCACGCCATAGGGCTTGGCCAGCACCCGCAGGCGGTGCGTGTCGAACAGCGTCTGGCCCTGGGCGGGCAGCTTGCCGAAACGGTCGGTCACCTCTTCGAGCAGCACGTCCAGCTGCTCGGGCCGCTCGGCGGTGGCCAGGCGCTTGTACAGGCTCAGGCGCACCGCCACGTCGCCGCAATAGGCGTCGGGCAGCAGCGCCGGGGCGTGCAGGTTGATCTCGGTGGTGGCGCCGAAGATGCCGGTGGGGCTCAGCAGGTCGGGCTCGTGCCCGCTCTTCAGCGCGCGCACCGCTTCGGCCAGCATGTCGTTGTAGAGCTGGAAGCCCACCTCCATCATGTTGCCGCTCTGGTGCTCGCCCAGCACCTCGCCGGCGCCGCGGATCTCCAGGTCGTGCATCGCCAGGTAGAAGCCCGAGCCGAGTTCCTCCATGCTCTGGATCGCGTCCAGCCGCTGCTGCGCCTGCTTGGTCAGCGTCTCGGTGTCGGGCACCAGCAGGTAGGCATAGGCCTGGTGGTGGCTGCGGCCCACGCGCCCGCGCAGCTGGTGCAGCTGCGCCAGGCCGAACTTGTCGGCGCGGCTCATGACGATGGTGTTGGCGCTGGGCACATCGATGCCGGTCTCGATGATGGTGCTGCACAGCAGCAGGTTGTAGCGCTGGGCGATGAAATCGCGCATCACCGATTCGAGTTCGCGCTCGGGCATCTGGCCGTGGGCGATGGCGATGCGCGCCTCGGGCAGCAGCTCCACCAGCCGGTCGCGGCGGGCGTTGATGGTGTCGACCTCGTTGTGCAGGAAGTAGACCTGGCCGCCGCGCTTCAACTCGCGCAGCACCGCCTCGCGGATCACGCTGTTGCCCTCGCTGCGCACGAAGGTCTTGATCGCCAGCCGGCGCTGCGGCGCGGTGGCGATCACGCTCAGGTCGCGCAACCCTTCCAGCGCCATGCCCAGCGTGCGCGGGATCGGCGTGGCGGTCAGCGTCAGCACATCCACCTCGGCGCGCATCGCCTTGATCGCCTCCTTGTGGCGCACGCCGAAGCGGTGTTCTTCGTCGATCACCAGCAGGCCCAGCCGCTTGTACTTGACGTCGGGGCTCAGCAGCTTGTGCGTGCCGACGACGATGTCGACGGTGCCGGCTTCCAGCCCGTCCAGCGCGATCTTGATTTCCTTGGACGAGCGGAAGCGCGACATCTCGGCGATGCGCACCGGCCACTTGCCGAAGCGGTCGACCAGGGTCTGGTAATGCTGCTCGGCCAACAGCGTGGTGGGCGCCAGGATGGCCACCTGCTTGCCGCCGATCACCGCGATGAAGGCCGCCCGCAGCGCCACCTCGGTCTTGCCGAAGCCCACGTCGCCGCAGACCAGCCGGTCCATCGGCTGCGGGCTGACCATGTCCTGGATCACCGCGTGGATGGCCGCGCGCTGGTCGGGCGTCTCCTCGAAACCGAAGCTCGACGCGAAGGCTTCGTAGTCGTGCGCCGAATAGCGGTGGGCGTAACCCTCGCGCGCCGCGCGGCGGGCATACAGGTTCAGCAGCTCGGCGGCGGCGTCGCGCACCTGCTCGGCGGCCTTGCGGCGGGCCTTCTCCCACTGGCCCGAGCCCAACCGGTGCAGCGGCGCTTCTTCAGCGCTGACGCCGGTGTAGCGGCTGATCAGGTGCAGCTGGCTCACCGGCACGTACAGCGTGGCCTTGTCCGCATATTGCAAGTGCAGGAACTCGCTGGGGCCCTCGCCCAGGTCGATGTTGAGCAAGCCCTGGTAGCGGCCGATGCCGTGGCTGGCATGCACCACCGGGTCGCCGATCTTCAGCTCGGACAGGTCCTTGATCAGCGCATCGACGCTGCTGACCTGTTCCTGCTTGCGGCGCCGGCGGCCCTGCGGCGAGCTGGCAAACAGCTCGGTCTCGGTGATGAACTGGATCGAGATGGCCTGCGCGGGCTCGTGCCAGTGGAAGCCCGCGGCCAACGGCGCCGCGGTGATGCAAAACTTCTGATCGCTGGCCTCGAACTCGGCCAGCGTCTTCACGCTGGGGGGCTCGATCTTGTGGTCGCGCAGCAGCTCGAGCAGGCTCTCGCGCCGGCCGTCGCTCTCGGCGACGATCAGCACCCGGTGCGGCGTGCTGTCCAGGTGTTTGCCCAAGGCCGACAGCGGCTCGGTGGCGTTGCGGTCGGCCGCCACGTCGGGCAGCGGGCGGGCCCAGTCGACCGGATCATGGCCACGCAGCGCCAGCGTGGCATGGCGGTTGGCGTTGGTGAAGAATTCTTCGCTGCGCTGAAAGATCTCTTCGGGCGCCAGCACCGTGCGGTCGGGATCGGCGGCGATGAACCGGTGGCGCTCGCGGGTGTCGGTCCAGAAGTGCTCGAGCGCGGCGTCCACCTCGCCGTGCAGCACCAACTGCGCGGCGTCACCGAGGTAGCTGAAGATCGTGCCCGGCTCGTCGAAGAACAGCGGCAGGTAGTACTCGATGCCGGCCGTGGCGATGCCCTGCGCGATGTCCTTGTAGATGCGGCTCTTGGTCGGGTCGCCTTCGAGCTTTTCGCGCCAGCGCTGGCGGAAGGTGGTGCGCGCCGCCTCGTCCATCGGGAACTCGCGGCCTGGCAGCAACCGCACCTCGGGCACCGGGTACAGGCTGCGCTGGCTGTCGGGGTCGAAGGTGCGGATCGAGTCGACCTCGTTGTCGAACAGGTCGACCCGGTAGGGCACCAGCGAGCCCATCGGAAACAGGTCGATCAGCCCGCCGCGCACGGCATATTCACCCGGCGACACCACCTGGCTGACATGGTTGTAGCCGGCCAGCGTGAGCTGCGACTTCAGTGCCGCTTCGTCGAGCTGGGTCTTCTGCTTGAACTGGAAGGTGGTGCCGGCCAGGAAGCTGGGCGGCGCCAGCCGCGTCAGCGCGGTGGTGGCCGGCAGCAGCACCACGTCGACATCGCCGGTGTGGATGCGCCACAGCGTGGCCAACCGCTCGCTGATCAGGTCCTGGTGCGGGCTGAAGCTGTCGTAGGGCAGCGTCTCCCAATCGGGGAACAAGGCCACGCGCAGGCCGGGCGCGAAGAACGGCAGCTCGTCGGTCAGGCGCTGGGCATCGGCCGGCTCGGCGGTGATGATGGCCAGCAGGCGCTTCTCGGACGCGCGGGCCTGGGCCAGCCGGGCCAGCAGCAGCGCATCGGCCGAGCCGGTGGGGCGGGGCAGGGTGAAACGCTTTCCAGCGGAGATGACGGGCAGTTGCATGGCGGCGGATGGGCTCGAGAAAACGGCAACACGCCCCGGAGCGGCTGCTCGGGGGCGTGGTGAGGGCTGAATTCTAGAATCGCCCGCATGAATCCCTTGCCGATCGGGCCAGAACCCCGCTGTTTTGCCCTCGTGCCCTGCGCTGGCAGCGGCAGCCGCGCCGGCACCGCCGCCCCCAAGCAGTACGAGACCGTGGCCGGCCAGGCCGTGGTCGCGCATACGCTGGCGGCGCTGGCGCGGGTGCCGCGGCTGGTGGCCACGCTGGTGGTGCTGGCGCCCGACGATGACCAGTTCGAGGCCGCCGTGCCCGGCTTTGCCGGCGAGCGCGGCTGGGTGGCGCGGGTCGGCGGCGCCAGCCGCGCCGAGACGGTGGCCAACGGCCTGGCCGAGCTGCAGGCCCGTGGCGCGCAACCGCACGACTGGGTGCTGGTGCACGATGCCGCCCGCGCCTTGATCCGCCCCGAATGGGTCGACCGGTTGATCGACGCCTGCGCCGAAGACGAGGTGGGCGGCCTGCTGGCGTTGCCGGTGGCCGACACCCTCAAGCAGCAGACGGGCGATCACCGTGTGGCCGCCACCGTGGATCGCCAGGGCAAATGGGCCGCGCAGACGCCGCAGATGTTCCGCCTGGGCCTGCTGGCCCCGGCGCTGCGCGGCGCCGGTCCGCAGGTGACCGACGAGGCCAGCGCGGTCGAGGCGCTGGGCCACCAGCCGAAGCTGGTGCGCGGCGAGTTCGAGAACGTCAAGCTCACCTGGCCGGGCGACTTTGCGCTGGCCGAGCGGCTGCTGCAGACCCGAGGAGACCTGGCATGAGCTTGCCGGACATGCGCATCGGCGAAGGCTGGGACGTTCACCAACTCGTCACCGGCCGGCCGCTCATCCTGGGCGGTATCACCATCGCCCACAGCCACGGGCTGCTGGGCCATTCGGATGCCGACGCGCTGCTGCATGCGATCACCGATGCGCTGCTGGGCGCGGCCGCGCTGGGCGATATCGGCCGGCACTTCCCCGACACCGATGCCGCCTTCAAAGGCGCTGATTCAGGCGCGCTGCTGGCCGAGGCCGCGCGCCGTGTGCGCGCCGCCGGCTGGGCCATCGCCAATGTCGATTCGACCATCGTGGCGCAGGCGCCCAAGTTGTCGCCGCACATCCCGGCGATGGTGGCGCGCATCGCCGGGTTGCTGGGCCTGGACCCCGGGCAGGTCAACGTGAAGGCCAAGACGGCCGAGAAGCTGGGGCCGGTGGGCGAGGGGCGGGCGATCGAGGCGCGCGCGGTGTGCCTGCTGCTGCGGGCCTGAGCCCGCACACATTGCGGCCTCAGTGCCGCGACGAGGTCGAGCGCGTGGTGTCGACGTTGCGCGCCTGCCGCGCATGCCGCAGCCGCAGGTGCACCACCAGCCCGCCCTCGGGCGCGTTGGCGATCTCCACCTGGCCCCCCATGCGCTGCATCGCCTTGTCGACGATGGCCAGGCCCAGCCCGGCGCCGGTGGCCGCGGTGCGCGCCGCGTCGCCGCGGAAGAACGGCGTGGTCAGCTGGCTCAGCTTTTCGGGCGCCACGCCGGGGCCGTGGTCGCGCACGGTGCAGATCACCCAGCCGCCGGTGCGCACGTAGCTGACCGTCACCATCGCGATGCCGGTGTCGATGGTGCGGCCGTAGCGGCGCGCGTTTTCGAACAGGTTGGCGAACACCCGGCCCAACTCCACCTCGTCGGCCAGCACCTCCAGGTCGATCGCCACGCGCGAGGTGATGCGGATCTCGCTGGGGTCGCGGAACGAGGCCGCCTCCTTGTCGATCAGCTTGGACAACAGCACCGGTCGCAGGTGCGATTCACCCGGGCGGGCGTAGTCCATGAACTTGTCGATGATGGCGTCGAGCTGGTCGATGTCGCTGGCCATGTTGGCCCGCGCCTCTTCATCGATCACGCTCATCTCGGCTTCCAGCCGCAGCCGGGCCAGCGGGGTGCGCAGGTCGTGGCTGATGCCGGCCAGCATCACCGCGCGGTCTTCTTCCACCTTGGCCAGCTCGCGTGCCATGCGGTTGAATCCCTTGTTGACCTCGCGGATCTCGCTGGTGATGGTGGTCTCGTCCAGCCGCGATTCGTACTCACCACCGCGGATGCGGCTGGCCGCGAACGACAGGTCGCGCAACGGCCGGTTGATGTAGCGGGCCAGCAGCACCAGCACCCCCAGCGTGACCAGCGCGGCGCCGCCCAGCCACAGCAGTTGCTGGTCTTCGGCCAGGCCCGGCGCCGGCGCGGTGGCGGTCTGCAGCCACCAGGCTTCGCGGTCGACCAGGAAGCCCAGCCACAGGCCGGGCATGCCGTTGACGCTGGTGGCCACCAGCAGCTCGGGCCCGAGCTGGCGCCGCAGGTCGGCGGCCAGCGGGCCCAGCGCATCACCTTGCTGCGGTGAGGTCCAGACGTCGGTCACCGCGCGCGGCAGCAGCACCAGACCCTCGCGCGCCGACAGCGACTTGATCAGCACCGGGCGGTTGCCGCGGTCGCTCAGGTGCAGGGCTTCGCCGGTCAGGCGCACCATGCTGGCCAGGTGGCGGGCGTCGTGCCGCTGTTCGGGCAGCGCCTGTTCAACCGCGCGCAGCGTCAGCACCCAGGCCAGCACACCGCCTGCCAGCAACAGCAGCAGCAAGAAAAACGTGCGCCAGAACAGGCTCAGCGCCACCTTCTTCTGGGTCAATGCATCCCCTCGGCCTCTAACCTGATGAGATTACACCGCTGGCCGCTGCAAAGCCCGGGTGGGCGACACCCGGCCTGCGGGGGGTCGGGCGCCCAAGCGCTCAGCCCGCGCCATCCGGCACGAACACGTAGCCCACGCCCCACACGGTCTGGATGTAGCGCGGCTGCGCCGCGTCGGGCTCGATCAGCTTGCGCAGGCGCGAGACCTGCACATCCAGGCTGCGGTCGAAGGGCTCGAAGTCGCGGCCGCGCGCCAGTTGCGCCAGCTTGTCGCGCGACAGCGGCTGGCGCGGATGGCGCACCAGCGCCTTGAGCATCGAGAACTCGCCGGTGGTCAGCGCGATGGCCTCGCCGTCCTTGGTCAGGCGGCGCAGCGACAGGTCGAACTCGAACGGCCCGAAGTTCACCACCTGCGCCTCCTTGCTGGGCGCGCCGGGTGCCTCCTGCGTGGGGCGGCGGCGCAGCACGGCATGGATGCGGGCCAGCAGCTCGCGCGGGTTGAAGGGCTTGGGCAGGTAGTCGTCGGCGCCCACCTCCAGGCCGACGATGCGGTCGACATCTTCCACCTTGGCGGTGAGCATGATGATCGGCGTGGTGTCGTTGGCCGCGCGCAGACGGCGGCAGATCGACAGGCCATCCTCGCCCGGCATCATCAGGTCGAGCACGATCAGGTCGATGTTCTCGCGGGTGAGCAGTCGGTTGAGCGACTTGCCGTCCTCGGCCAGCAGGACGTCGAAGCCCTCCTGCGTGAGGTAGCGTCGGAGCAGGTCGCGGATGCGGGCATCGTCGTCGACGACGACGATGCGATCCG
>Ga0155495_1197_pt3 | contig 43366 bp, 38 predicted proteins | sample RifCSPhighO2_12_FD_107153 | JGI IMG/M metagenome (GOLD analysis project Ga0155495, IMG submission 107153) | Burkholderiales bacterium RIFCSPHIGHO2_12_FULL_69_20
GGCCTCCTGCCGCCCCTTTCAGCAGCGTCTCGGCGTTGCGCCAGCCAATGCGCTCGGCCACGGCCGGCGGCAGATCGGCCAGCCAGCCGCGCGAGTAGCTGGCATGGCCAGGGATGTAGTGCCAGCGCTCGGGCGTGAAGGTGTCGGTGCCGATCATGAAGCGATCCGGGAACTCTTCGAACGCCGCGCGCCAGCCACCATCCACCTGGCCGCCGGTGGCCTGGTCACCCCGGAAGGCCAGGTCGCACCACAGGCGCGGGTGGCGGCGCAGCGTCTCGCGCACCTTCTCGGGCCGGTCGAAGCCCGAATGCGCCCACAGGATGCGGGCCTCGGGCCACTGGCGCAGCAGGCGTTCGATGCAGTCGACGTCGGAGTGGGCGTGCAGCAGCAGGCCCCGTTCACGCGCCATCGCCACCATGCGGCGCGGCACCGGCAGCTCGGCGTCCTCGCCATACAGGTGGAACTCGCCGATGCCGACGTAGCGGTACTTGGCCAGCCGCTCTTCGAGGTAGCGCAGCACGCTGTCGTCCTTCATCCAGCTGCCGATCTCGCCGCGGCTGCGGTAGGGCCGCAACTCGGGCACGATCAGCTCGGGCGCAGCGGCCGCCAGCAGCTGCGTGCCTTCGTCATTGGACGAGGACACCAGCGCCCCGCGCAGCCCCGCCTGGCGCAGGATCGCCACCGCCTGCTGGGGTGGCACCAATGCCACCGCGTCGTGGCTGTAGTGGATGTGGGCGTCGAACAGCGGCAGGTCGGCGGCGGCGCGGGCCGGTACGGTGGTGAACGCCGTGCCGGCAACCCCGGCGGCGAACAGGCCCTGGAAGCGGCGGCGGGTGATCGGCGTGGAGGTCATGGCAGCCTTGGCGGAGTCTGGTCCGGCGCAAAGGCTACCGCAGCCGCGTCACCGATGCTGCAATGCGGATAACAGCTTGTCGTGGATGCCGCCGAAGGCGCCGTTGCTCATCACCAGCACCTGATCGCCGGGCTTGGCGGCGCGGACGATCGCGGCCACCAGCGCGTCCACGCTGTCGGCCACCACGGCCTGGGCGCCCATCGGTGCCAGCGCCTCGGCGGCGCTCCAGCCGTAGTGGCCCTGCAGGCAGAAGGCCAGGTCGGCTTCCTCCAGCGCCCAGGGCAGTTGGGCGGCCATGTCGCCACGCTTCATCGTGTTGGTGCGCGGCTCGAACACGGCCAGCACCCGCGCCAACCCGGCACGCCGGCGCAGGCCGTTGATGGTGGTGCGCATCGCGGTGGGGTGGTGGGCAAAGTCGTCGTAGACCTTCACGCCGCCCGCCTCACCACGCAGCTCGAGCCGGCGGCGCACGTTCTCGAAGCTGGCCAGCGCCGCGGCGGCCACCTCGGGCGCCACGCCCACGTGCTCGGCCGCGCCGATGGCCGCCAGCGCGTTGAGCTGGTTGTGCTCGCCCAGCTGCGTCCAGTCGACGCGGGCGATCTTCAGGCTGCCGCGCAGCACGTCGAAGGCATGCGGCTCGCCGCGGGCGCGCAACGCGCCCGGCTCTTCCTTGCGCGCGCCAAAGCGCTGCAGCTCGCTCCAGCAGCCGCGGGCGAGTACCCGGTCGAGCGCCGCCTCGCGGCTGTTGACCACCAGCCGGCCGCTGCGCGGCACGGTGCGCACCAGGTGGTGGAACTGCGTCTCGATGGCGGCCAGGTCGGCAAAGATGTCGGCGTGGTCGAACTCGAGGTTGTTCAGGATCGCGGTGCGCGGCCGGTAATGCACGAACTTGCTGCGCTTGTCGAAGAAGGCGGTGTCGTACTCGTCGGCCTCGATGACGAAGCAAGCCCCCTCGCCCAGCCGTGCCGAGATGCCGAAGTTCAGCGGCACGCCGCCCACCAGAAAGCCGGGCTTGAGCCCCGCCTGATCCAGCATCCAGGCCAGCATCGAGGTGGTGGTGGTCTTGCCATGGGTGCCGGCCACCGCCAGCACATGCCGGCCACGCAAGACGTTCTCGGCCAGCCACTGCGGCCCGCTGATGTAGGCCGCGCCGGCGTCGAGGATGGCCTCCATCAGCGCATTGCCGCGGGTGACGACGTTGCCGATCACGTACAGGTCGGGCGCCAGGCGCAGCTGGTCGGGGTCGAAGCCCTCGATCAGATCGATGCCCAGCGCGCGCAACTGGTCGCTCATCGGCGGGTAGACGTTGGCATCGCAGCCGGTGACGCGGTGGCCGGCCTCGCGGGCGATGGCCGCGATGCCGCCCATGAAGGTGCCGCAGATGCCGAGGATGTGGATGTGCATGGAATCAGAGAGTGAGGAGGTCAGACCTCGAAGCCTTGCCGTGCCACCCACTCCTGGCCCGGCGCCAGCGTGATCGGCGTGCCGATCGCCGCCGCCTCCACGCACAGCAGCCGCAGCCAGTCGTCGTCGGGCAGGTCGGGCATCGCCGCGGCCTTGGTGGGGCCGGGGTTCCAGACCACCACGTCGTCGAAGCCGTCGGCGCTGATGCCCATGCGGCCCATCGTGGTGGCCAGCGACAGCGGCCCTTTGGCGTCGACGTAGATCCGGTCGATCTCGCCGGCGAAGCTGAACGGGTCCATCTCCTGGTGCTGCTCGGCGCCACTGATCTGGTCGACATAACGCACGCCGTACAGGCCCCCCAGCCGGGCACGGCGCACGTCGTCGAGCAACAGGTAGGTGTGCAGCGCGGCGCTGAAGTCGAACGGCGTGTCGCCGGTGTTGGTGATGGCCAGCTCCACGTCGAGCTGCAGGCCTGAGAAGCTGAAGCTCAGCTCGGCCTCGAAGGCGTGCGGCCAGATCGCGCGGGTGGCTGCGTCGTCGGTCAGGCGCAGCACGCCGATCACCACGTCACCGCGTTGCGCACCTTCCATCCAGGTCCAGGCACACTCACGCGCGAAACCGTGGCGCGGCAGTGGCCCGCGCTGGCTGAACTGCGGAAAGATCACCGGGATGCCACCACGCACCGCCCGCCCCGGGCCGGCCACCGCGTCGGGCGACAGGTACAGCCGCTCCTGGTCGCCGCCCGGAATCCACGAGACGATCTGGCCGCCGTGCAGCAGCACGGTCAGCTCGGCGCCGTCGGGCGCGCGCAGCCACATCGCCGGCTGGCCCAGCACCGTGGTCGGCTTGATCATGCGCCGCGCAGGGCTTCGCGAGCAGCGGCCACGGTGGCGGCAATGTCGTCGGCGGTGTGCGCGGCGCTGACGAAGCCGGCCTCGTACAGCGCCGGTGCCAGGTACACACCGCGGTCGAGCATGCCGTGGAAGAAGCGGTTGAAGCGCTCCTTGTCGGTGGCCATCACCACGTTGTAGTTCTGCGGCAAGCCCTGGTCGGCCGTGCCGGTGAAGAAGAAGCCGAACATGCCGCCTTCGCTGTCGCCGACGAAGGGCACGCCGGCGTCCTGGGCCGCGGTGGTGAGGCCGGCCACCAGCGATTGCGTCTTGGCACCCAGGGCCTCGTAGAAGCCGGGCTTGGCGATCTCTTTGAGCGTGGCCAGGCCGCAGGCGGTGGCCACCGGGTTGCCCGACAGCGTGCCGGCCTGGTAGACCGGGCCCAGCGGGGCCAGGTGCTGCATGATTGCCCTGGACGTGCCGAAGGCCGCCAGCGGCATGCCGCCGCCGATGACCTTGCCGAACACGCTGATGTCGGGTTGGAAGCCGGGGATCAGCGTCGCGTAGACGCTCTGCGCGCCACCCAGCGCCACGCGAAAGCCCGTCATCACCTCGTCGAAGACGAACAGCGCGCCGTGCTGGGTGCACAACTCGCCGATGCGCTTGACGAAAGGCACCTGCGCGCGCACGAAGTTCATGTTGCCGGCGATCGGCTCGATCATCACGCAGGCGATCTCGTGGCCCTGGGTGGCGAACACCTCTTCGATCTGCGCGAGGTTGTTGAACTCCAGCACCAACGTGTGCTGCACCACCTCGGGCGGCACGCCGGCGCTGGTGGGAAAGCCGAAGGTGGCCAGGCCCGAGCCGGCCTTGACCAGCAGCGCATCGGCATGGCCGTGGTAGCAGCCCTCGAACTTGACGATCTTGCTGCGGCCGGTGGCGCCACGCGCCAGGCGGATCGCGCTCATGCCGGCCTCGGTGCCGCTGCTGACCAGCCGCACCTGCTCGACGCTGGGCACGTGCTTGATGATCTCTTCGGCCAGCTCGACCTCGCGTTCGGTGGGCGCACCGAAGCTGAAGCCGTCGAGCGCCGCCTTCTGCACCGCCTCCAGCACGGCTGGGTGGCCGTGGCCCAGGATCATCGGGCCCCACGAACCGATGTAGTCGATGAAGCGGGTGCCCTCGGCATCCCACATGTAGGCGCCCTGCGCGCGGGCGATGAAACGCGGGGTGCCGCCCACCGCGCGGAAGGCACGCACCGGCGAGTTGACGCCGCCGGGGATCACGCGCTGGGCGCGTTCGAACAAGGCTTGGTTGGTGGTCATGGGCAGGGCTTCAGTGCATGCGACGCGGCGCGGTCTTGGGCTTGGTTTCGGTGACTTCGGGTTCGGGCGCCGGCGCGCCGTCGGCCAGGGCTTCGTCGCCATCCTCGGGCGGCGGGCTGGCCCAGAAGAAACGGTCGGGCACCACGCCGCCCATGCCGGGGCGAAAGCCCGAATCAAGCGTCTGGTCCATGAAGGCCAGCGCCTCGCCCACGGCGGCCTGCAGCTCGGCGCCGGCGGCCAGCAATGCGGCCAGTGCGGCGCTCAGCGTGTCGCCGGCACCGACGAACGAGGTCTCGAACATCTCGAACTTCTCGCCGGTCAGCGCACCTTGCGGCGAGGCCAGCACGTTGTCGATGAACTGGTCGCTGCCGGCCTTGGCCGCCAGCATGATGCCGGTGACCAGCACGTAGCGCGTGCCGCGCTCGCCGGCGGCCACCGCCAGCTCACGCGCCGAGGCAGGGCGCTCGCTGTCCCAGTCGGGCAGCAGGAAGTCGGTCAGGGTCTTGTGGTTGCCCACCAGCACCTCGGTGGCCGGCAGGATCAGCTCGCGGAAGGCCTCCAGGTAGGGCTGGGCCTGGTCGTCGTCGAGCCAGCCCAGGTTGGGCAGGTAGCTGACCAGCGGCACGTCGGGGTAATCCGACAGGATCTCGGCCACCGCGCTGACGGCCTCGGCGCTGCCCAGGAAGCCCACCTTCCAGCCGGCCACGGTGACGTCTTCCAGCACGGTGCGGGCCTGCTCGGCCACCACCTCGGCATCGAGCGCATGGTGGTCGAAGATCTCGGCGGTGTCGCGCAGCAGGATGCTGGTGGTGATGGGCAGGCCATGCGCGCCCATCGCGGCCAGCGTGCTCACGTCACCGGCCAGGCCGCCGGCGCCGCTGGGGTCGGCGGCGTTGAAGCTCATCACGCAGGCCGGTGCCGACGCCTCCTGCAGGGCGTCGACGGCGCCATCGGCCGGGGCGTCGGTGTGGGGGGTGGGGCTGGAGGTCATGAACAGGGGTCCGATGCAGGGGAGAAAGGCAACCGGGACGGGCTGCCGGGCATGTGCCGCCGGGGGCCGGGACAAAGTTGGAACAACTTGCTTCAACCCCTTCAATACGCCCGATCGAGCCGAAAGCGCGTGGCTACAATGCCTTCTTCATTGTAGTGACCTACCCGATAACGTGACTGAATCGCGCACCTGGATGTGTCTGATCTGCGGCTGGATTTACGACGAGGCCGCGGGCGATCCCGATCATGGCATCGCGCCAGGCACCGCATGGGCCGATGTCCCCATGAACTGGACTTGTCCGGAATGTGGCGCCCGTAAAGAAGACTTCGAGATGGTCCAGGTCTGATCGCGGCCCCGGGGCTCGATCGCCACGCCGGCCCCACGCGCCGGTCCCACCCGTCACCGCCACCCACCGCCTGAGGAGCCGCCGAGATGGACGATGTCCCCACCGCAGCCCCTGCCGCGCCCACCAAGGTGCTGGTGATCGACGACAGCAACACGATACGCCGGTCGGCCGAGATCTTTCTGCGCCAGGGCGGGCATGAGGTGGTGCTGGCCGAAGACGGCTTCGATGCGCTGGCCAAGGTCAACGACCATGTGCCGCAGCTGATCTTCTGCGACATCCTGATGCCGCGGCTCGATGGCTACCAGACCTGCGCCATCATCAAGCGCAATCCGCGCTTTGCGCATGTGCCGGTGATCATGCTGTCGTCCAAGGACGGGCTGTTCGACAAGGCACGCGGGCGCATGGTGGGCTCGGAGGACTACCTCACCAAGCCGTTCACCAAGGAGCAGCTGCTGCGCGCGGTGCAGCAGTTCGGTGCGGCGGCGCAGAGTGCCTGACCGGCCCCGCCACCCCCTGCCAGCCTGAGATTCGCGGAGCCCCAACGATGCCTGTGCACAAGATCCTGCTGGTCGACGATTCAAAGACCGAGCTGCACTATTTGTCCGACCTGCTGCTCAAGCGCGGCTACTCGGTGCGCACCGCCGAGAGCGGCGACGAGGCCATGAAGCGCCTGGCCGAGGACAAGCCCGACCTGATCCTGATGGACGTGGTGATGCCCGGGCAGAACGGCTTCCAGCTCACCCGCGCCATCACCCGCGATCCACGTTATGTCGGTCTGCCGGTGATCATGTGCACCAGCAAGAACCAGGAGACCGATCGGGTCTGGGGCTTGCGCCAGGGCGCCCGCGATTACGTCGTCAAGCCGGTGCAGGCGGACGAGTTGATCGCCAAGATCAAGCAGTTCGACTGACGCACCGGCCCGGCAACCGATGGCCAACAAGCAAGCCCTGCGGGAACTGCAGACCCGGCTGGCCGAGCGCATGCAGCAGGTGCGCCACGAGACGCCGGGCGTCTCCTGGCTGGCGGTCGATTGCGGCGGTCAGGGGCTGTTGCTGGCGCTGCGCCAGGCCGGCGAGATCTCCGACCTGGGTGCCCTGGTGCCGGTGCCGCACACCCAGCCCTGGCTGGCGGGGGTGGTCAACCTGCGTGGCGGCGTGTTCACGGTGGTCGACCTGGCCCGCTTCCTGGGCCTGCGCGCCCAGGCCGCGCCGCCAACGCGCGACCACGCGCGGCTGGTGGCCTTCAATGCCGCGCTGGGCATCAATGGCGCGCTGCTGGTCGACCGCCTCGAAGGGCTGCGCCACGCCGTCGACATGCAGCCCGAGCCGGAAACCACTGACAATGATTTGCGCCCGGCTTTTGCGCCGGCACGCTGGTGTGACGCGGCAGGTCGCGCGTGGCAGGAAATCGACCTGGCAGCGCTGGCCAGGCTGCCGCAGTTTCTGGCGATCACCGGTTGACGACGATGCAGGGGCCGGGGATCGGTTGCGCCCGGAGCCGGATTGACAAGGGGATGTGATGGGCTTGCTGGACAGACTGAAAACCAACCGGCATGGCGACGACGCCCCGCGCGAGCGTGTGCCGACCAACTTCGACGAATTGCAGGCCGCGGCCGAGGCCGAAGGCGGCCATTCCACCGCCATCGACTCGCAGCTCGATTCGCGTGTCGACGACCCGGGCGAGGCCACCCTTGATGCCAGCCTGACGCCCACCGTCAGCGGCCAGTCGATCATCTCCGAACTGCCGCCGTCCGAGCAGTTGAGCGATTTCTCCGAATCACGCCTGCTGCCCGCTGCGGGGGGTAGCGCGCTGGCGGCCGCGTCCGCGGCCACCGTGCTGCCGTTCATCGGCGACCGGCCGGTGGCCGCGCAGCAGCGCATCCTGGGCGGGGTGGTTCTGGGCGGCCTGGTGCTGCTGGTGCTGGCCACCGTGCTGGCGCTGACCTCGGCCAGCCGCAATGCCGCCCAGGTGGGCGCCACCGGCCAGGCGCTGATGCAGTCGCAACGCCTGGCCAAGGCGGTGTCGCAGGCGCTGGGCGGCTCGCCCGCGGCCTTTGCCGAGATCCAGGAGGCCGCCGGCGTGCTGGCCGCCAACACCCGGCAGTTGAAGGACGGCGGGCCGCTGGTCAGCGCCGCGCCGGCCGGTGCGCAGCCGCTGCTCGAATCGATGATGCCGCTGATCGATCGCGCCGAGAAAAATGCCAACGTCGTGCTGGCCCAGCAGAGTGGGCTGGTGCAGGTGGGCAAGGCGCTGCGCACGATCAACATCCAGTCGGGTGAATTGCTCGAGACCGCCGAGACCATCGCGTCGCTGAAGCTGCAGCAGGGCGCCTCGCCGGCCGAGTTGGCGCAATCCGGCCAGCTGGTGATGCTGACCCAGCGCATCGGCAAGAGCGCCAACGAGTTCCTGACGATGGAAGGGGTCAGCGCCGAAGCGGTGTTCCTGCTTGGCAAAGACCTGAACAGCTTCCGCGAGATCGCCGATGGCCTGAGCAACGGCAATGCCGAATTGCGCCTGCCCGCCACCAAGGATGCACAGACCAAGGAGCGCCTGCAGACCCTGCTGGCGCAGTACGAGCAGACGCGCACCCAGGCCAGCGCGATCCTGGGCAACCTGCAGGGGCTGGTGAGCGCGCGCGACGCCCAGGTGGCGGTGGTGGCCGACAGCGAGCCGCTGCGCAAGGGCCTGCAAAGCGTGCAGGACCTGCTGGCCGAACAAGGCGGCCTGCGCATCGGCCATGCTTTGGCGATGCTGCTGGCGCTGGGCCTGATCGTGGCCGGTGGCTGGGGCTTCCTGAAGCTGTATGTCACCGACCAGGCGCAGCGCGCCGGGTTGGCCGAGGCCCAGCGCCTGGAGGCCGAGCGCCAGGAGCAGGAGGCCAAGCGTGTCAACGACGCCAACCAGGCGGCCATTCTTCGCTTGATGAACGAGCTGCAGACGGTGGCCGAGGGCGACCTGACGCAGCAGGCCACGGTGACCGAGGACATCACCGGCGCCATCGCCGACTCGGTCAACTACACCGTCGAGGAGCTGCGCACGCTGGTGGCGCAGGTGCAGGGCACCGCCAACCGGGTGACCGACACCACGCAGAAGGTGGAAGACACCTCGACCGAGCTGCTGGCCGCGTCCGACGAACAGCTGCGCGAGATCCGCGAGACCGGCGAGTCGGTGCTGCAGATGGCCGGGCGCATCAACACCGTGTCGGCGCAGGCGCAGCAATCGGCCCAGGTGGCGCGGCAATCGCTGCAGGCCGCCGAGTCGGGCCTGACCGCGGTGCAGAACTCCATCGGCGGCATGAATGCCATCCGCGACCAGATCCAGGAGACCTCCAAGCGCATCAAGCGGCTGGGCGAGTCGTCGCAGGAGATCGGCGAGATCACCGAGCTGATCTCCGACATCACCGAGCAGACCAACGTGCTGGCGCTGAACGCCGCCATCCAGGCCGCCTCGGCCGGTGAAGCGGGCCGCGGCTTCTCGGTGGTGGCCGAGGAAGTGCAGCGCCTGGCCGAACGCTCGGGCGATGCCACGCGGCAGATCTCGGCGCTGGTCAAGACCATCCAGACCGACACCCAGGACGCGGTGGCCGCCATGGCGCGCTCGACGCAGGGCGTGGTCGACGGCGCCAAGCTGTCCGACGCGGCGGGCTCGGCGCTGGGCGACATCGACCGCGTGACGCGGCAGCTGGCCGAGCTGATCGAGGCCATCTCCTCGCAGGCGCTGGCCGAGGCGGCATCGGCCAACGTGGTGGCCGAGAACATCCAGCACATCTTCGCGGTGACGGCGCAGACCGGTGACGGCACGCGCTCGACGGCGAAGATGGTGCACGAGCTGTCGCGCACCGCCGAGGAGCTGCGGCAGTCGGTGTCGCGGTTCAAGATCAGCTGACCACCGAGCGGGCGGCACGGCGCGCACGACAGCACAGACGGCGGTTAACACGGCGACAAACATGACAGCGGACATGGCGGCGATCAATGACGCGGCAGGGCCGGTGCCGGCCGATGCGGTGCCCGGCGACGACCTGAGCGCGCTGTCGTGGGTGCGCGACGAGCTTCGCCGCTCGCTCGAGCTGGCCGCCAAGGCGCTGCGCCGCTACCTCAAGGAGCAGTCGCAGCTGTCCGACCTGGACACGGTCGACCCCGGCGTGTTGCGCCAGGCCCGCACCCAGCTGCACCAGAGCGTGGGCGTGCTCGAGCTGGTGGGCTTCGGCCCGGCGGCCGAGCTGCTGCGCTCGGCCGAGGCCGCGCTGCAGCGCCTGAGCGCGCGGCCCAAGCTGATCACCGCCGCTGCGGTCGACACGCTGGAGCGTGGTTCGTTCGCATTGCTCGAATTCATCGACCGGCGCCTGGCCGGCAAGCCGGTGTCCACGCTGGCGCTGTTTCCGCAATACCGGGCGCTGCAGGAGCTGGCCGGTGCCACGCGGGTGCATCCGGCCGACCTGTGGGAGCAGCCCTGGTCGTGGCGCGAGCTGGCGCTCGACCCATCGGTGCCGCTGCGCCACCCCGATGCCGACACAACCGGCCAGATCGAAGCCGACCTGCTGGCGCTGATGCGCGGTGCGCCGCCCAGCGTGGCCGGGCGCATGAGCGAGCTGTTCGCCGGTCTGGCCGCCGGCGCGCAGGCCGCGGCCGATGAGGTCAGCGGCACCACGGCTGCCGCCCCACACGCGCCAAACGCCCCGCACAGCCAGCTGGCCACGCTGTGGCAACTGGCGGCGGGCTTCTTCGAGGCCCAGGCCGACGGCCTGCTGCAGCCCGACGCCTACAGCAAGCGGCTGGGCTCCAAGCTGCTGGCGCAGTTGCGCGCCGGCGAACTGGCCGAGCCCTCCGAGCGACTGGCCAACGACCTGCTGTTCTTCTGCAGCCAGTCCGCGCCGCGCGAGGGCAGCCCGCCGGGCCCGCGCCTGGCCGCGGTGCGCCGGGGTTACGCCCTGCCGGCCGACAGCCGGGTCGATTACGAGCAGGCCCGGCTGGGCCGCTTCGACCCGGCCTGGGTGGCGCAGGCGCGCAAGCGCGTGGCCGCGGCCAAGGAGGTGTGGTCGGCGGTGGCCGGTGGCGACACCGCACGCCTGCCCGGCCTGCCCGAGCAATTTGCGCTGGTCAGCGATTCACTGGCCCGCCTGTACCCCGACGGCGCGGTGCTGGGCCGGGCGCTGCAGGTGGCCGCGGCGCACACCGTGGCCGCGGCCGGCGAGCCGCCGGCCGAGCTGGCGATGGAGGTGGCCACCGCGCTGCTGTACCTCGACGCCTCGATCGACGATGGTGATTTCGACCACCCCGATGGCGCCCAGCGCATCCACCGCCTGGCCCAGCGCATCGACTCGGTGCGCCAGGCGCGTGACCCAGGCACGCTCGAGCTGTGGATGGAAGAGCTGTACCGGCGCGTGTCCGACCGCCAGACCATGGGCAGCGTGGTGCAGGAGCTGCGCGCCTCGTTGTCCGAGGTCGAGAAGAACATCGACCAGTACTTCCGCGATCCGGCGCAGCGTGACGTGCTGATCCCGGTGCCGGCGCAGCTCTCGGCGATGCGCGGCGTGCTGTCGGTACTGGGTCTCGACCAAGCCTCGCAGGCGGTGCTGCGCATGCGCGACGATGTCGATGCGCTGGCCAACACCGAAGTCAACCCGCAGCACGCCATCGAGACCGGCACCTTCGACCGCCTGGCCGACAACCTGGGGGCACTGAGCTTTCTGATCGACATGGTCAGCGTGCAGCCGCAGATGGCCAAGTCGCTGTTTCGCTTCGATCCGGTGGCGGGCAGCCTGTCGGCGGTGATGGCGCGTGAAGAGCGGCCCACCGGCTTCGACGAGTTCGATTCACGCGCCCCCGACGAGAGCGCCGGCCAGCCCGACACCGATGCGCTGGCGGTCACGCTGGAGTTCGACCGCATCGTCAAGCAGGCGCGCGCCACACACCGCGGCGCAGCACCGGCCAGCGGCGAAACGCTGGCGTCGACGGCGACGGGCAACCACGGCCTGCCGATGCTGTCGCTCGATGACGAGACCGCGCACCAGCCCACGCTGCGCCTGCTGCCGGCCGACGACGAGGCCACCCGGCCCGGCGACCTGTCGGCCGACGAGGTGACACAGCGCCTGCCCAGCCCGGGCGAGGCCGCGCTCGACACGCAGCCGATGAGCACGCTGGCGGCCAGCCTGCCGCCGCTGCCGGCCCCGGTGTCACCCGCAGCGGCGCCGGCCCCCACGCCAGCGCCGGTGTCCAGCGGCCTGGAAGACGACCCCGAAATGCGGGAGATCTTCCTCGAGGAGGCCCGCGAGGTGCTGCAGAACGCCCGCGAATCGCTGGCGCAGCTGCAGTCCAAACACGACGACGCCGGCGCCATGACCAGCGTGCGGCGCGCCTTCCACACCCTCAAGGGCAGCGCGCGCATGGTCGGGCTGGGCGCCTTCGGCGAAGCCGCCTGGGCCTGCGAGCAGCTCTACAACGCGCGCCTGACCGAGCCCGGCGGCGCCGACGCCGACCTGCGCGGTTTCAGCCTGGAGGCTTGCGGTCGCTTCGAGCACTGGGTGGATGCGCTGGCCGCCGGCGATGCCGACGGCTTCACGCCCGAGGTGCTCGTGCACGCCGCCGATGCCTTGCGCACCGAGCGCCGGCGCGTGCCGCTGACCTCCCCGACCGACGCGCCGGCCGAGGCCGTGAGCGCTTCGGTCACCGAGCCCTCGCCCGATCTGCTGGCCGGGCTGGCTATCGACCTGTCGACCGATGCCACGCTGGTGCTGGCGGCCGAACCGGCGGCTGCACCGCCCGCCGCGCCGGCCGACACCCAGCCGGCCGACCTGCCACTGCCGGCGCTGGACCTTGTTGAACTGCCGTTCGACGACCTGCCCACCCCGGCCGCCGAGGCGCCCACGCTGGATTTGCGACAGCGTGTGCCCGACCTGCCACTGGCCAGCGATCTCGACCTGCGGCCCCCCGCCGTCCTGGCCGAGCCGGCCGTGCCCGCGCTTGAACTGCCCGAGATCGATCTGGCGGCGCTGGAGGACGACCACCCGCGCACCGAGGTGTTCGAGCGTGTGGACCTGGCCCTTGACGCGCCTGCCGAGCTGCCTGCCGAGCTGCCTGCTGAAACGGGCGACGAGGCGCTTTCGTTCGACCTGCCCGAGGCCACCGAGCTCGATCTGGCGATGGACTTCGACGCGGCCTTCGGTCCGGCCGCCGATGCCGCGCCGACGCTGCCCGAACCGACTGCCGATCTGTCCGCCGAACAGCCTACCGAGGTGCCGGTCGAGGACGAGGCCTTGGTCGGTCTCGACGCGCTGGCGGCTGAGCCGGCGCCGGAAGAACCCCCAGCGCCAGCGGTCGCCGAAGCCGCCGCCGAGGCCGAGCCCGATCCCGAGCCCGAGCCCGAGCCCGAGCCCGAGCCCGAGTTGCCCCTGGATGCCGATGCCGAGGCCTACCGCCAGATCGGCCCGTTGCGCATCAGCATCCCGCTGTTCAACATTTACCTCAACGAGGCCGACGAGCTGTCGCGCCGGCTGGGCGTCGAGCTGGCCGAATGGACGCTGGAGCAGCACCGCCCGGTGGGCGACGCGGCGGTGGCGCTGGCGCATTCGCTGGCCGGCAGTTCGGGCACGGTGGGCTATGCCGATCTGTCGCAGCTGGCGCGTGCGCTCGAGCATGCGCTGGAGCGCTCGCAGGCGCATGGCCAGGGTCGGGGTGGCGAGGCGGCGCTGTTCAACCATGCAGCCGACGAGATCCGCCGGCTGCTGCACCTGTTTGCCGCCGGCTTCCTGCACGCGCCCGAGCCCGACCTGCTGCACCGCCTGCAGATCCTGGCGCAAGCGGCGCCCGAGCCCGCGGCCCGGGATGACTGGGCCGAAGCGGCGTCCGACTTCATGCCGGCCGACTTTGCGCCGACCGCGCTGGTGTCCATCGACACGCTGCCGGCTGCGCTCGAGCCCGGTGCGCCCGGTGCGCCCGAGGCGGGTGCGCTCGGCCGTGCGGCGCTGTTGCCGTTCACCGCGCTGGCCGAAACACCGCCGCGCCAGCTTCGCGCCGGCGTCGACAGCGTGGCCGGCCCCTTCGACGAAGACATCGACGAGGTCGATGCGGTCGACGAGGAACTGTTCCCGATCTTCGAAGAAGAAGCCCAGGAGCTGTTGCCCCAGTTGCACGCCGGCCTGCGCGATTGGGCGCGCAAGCCCGCCGATGCCGACGCCGCATCGGCCTGCATGCGCTGCCTGCACACCTTCAAGGGCAGCGCCCGGCTGGCCGGCGCCATGCGCCTGGGCGAACTGGCGCACCGGCTGGAGTCGGCCATCGAGCGCCTGGCCGCCCAGGGCGCGGCGGTGCGTGGCGCCGAAGTCGATGCGCTGATGGCCCATGCCGACGCGCTGCAGACGCGGCTCGACGGGCTGCTGCAGCCGGTGGCACCGACTCCAGTCGCCACCCCCGTGGCCGCCCCGATCGTGCAGGCGCCCGTCATACCGACCGCACCGGCCGTACCCGCTGCGCCCGCTGCGGTGCCGTCTGCGGCCGCGGCCCGGCCGCCGGTCGTGCCGGCCCGCCTCCCAGCCACGCCCGCCGCGCCGGCCGCGGCGATCGATTGGCAACGCTTCGTCGGGACCGCCTCCGCCGGCGACGCGGCGCTGCCCGCGCTGTTGCCCGGCATCGCCGCGGCCGGTTCGGTGCGGGTGCGCACGCCGCTGCTCGACCGGCTGGTCAACCAGGCCGGCGAGGTGAGCATCGCGCGCTCGCGCATCGAATCCGACGTCGGCCAGCTCAAGGGCGCGCTGACCGACCTGACCGACAACCTCGAGCGCCTGCGCTCGCAACTGCGCGACATCGAGCTGCAGGCCGAGACCCAGATCGACACCCGCATGGAGGCGGCGCGCGCCGCCGCGCAGGCGTTCGATCCGCTGGAGATGGACCGCTTCACCCGCTTCCAGGAGCTGACGCGGATGATGGCCGAGTCGGTGGCCGACGTGGCCACCGTGCAGCGCGGCCTGCAGCGCACGCTGCAATCCACCGAGGATTCGCTGGCGCACCAGGCGCGCATGACGCGCGACATGCAGGACGATCTGCTGCGCACCCGCATGGTCGAGTTCGAGGGCCTGTCCGAGCGGTTGTACCGGGTGGTGCGGCAGGCGGCCAAGGAGACCGCCAAGCCAGTGCGGCTGGACATCGTTGGCGGCTCGATCGAGATCGACCGTGGCGTGCTCGACCGCATGACGCCGGCCTTCGAGCACCTGCTGCGCAACAGCGTGGTGCACGGCATCGAAGCGCCCGACGACCGTGCCCGCGCCGGCAAGGATGCCACCGGCACCATCACCCTGGCCATCACGCAGGTGGGCAACGAGGTGGGGGTCGAGGTGCGCGACGACGGCGCCGGCCTCAACCTGGCGCGCATCACCGAACGCGGTCGCGCGATGGGCCTGATCGCGCCCGACGCCCAGCCCGACGACACGGCCCTGGCCAACCTGATCTTCGAGCCCGGCTTCACCACCGCCACCAGCCTGACCGGCCTGGCCGGCCGCGGCGTGGGCATGGACGTGGTGCGCACCGACGTCAACGCCATGGGCGGGCGCATCGAGACCGCCAGCGCGCCGGGCCAGGGCACCAGCTTCCGCCTGGTGCTGCCGCTGACCACCGCGGTGACGCAGGTGGTGATGCTGCGCTGCGGCGAGCGCGCCTTTGCGGTGCCGTCCACGCTGATCGAGATCGTGCGGCGCATCAAGCTGACCGATCTGGCGCTGGCCTACGAAACCGGCCATTTCACCGAGGGTGGCCAGGCGCTGCCGTTCTTCTGGCTCGACGCCCTGCTCGAAGGCACGCCGCGTGGTCTGGCCACCGGCCGCAGCGCGCCGGTGGTGGTGATCCGCAGCGCCGCGCAGCGCGTGGTGCTGCATGTCGACGAGGTGCTGGGCAACCAGGAAGTGGTGGTCAAGAACCTCGGCCCGCAGCTCTCGCGCGTGCCGGGACTGGTGGGCATGACGCTGCTGCCCTCGGGCCTGCCGGCGCTGATCTACAACCCGGTGGCGCTGGCCACGCTGCACGGCGAGGGCGCGCGCGCGGCCACCGTGGCGGCGCTGGCCTCGGCCGGCGGCAGCGGCGTGGCGCGGGTGGCCCAGCCCGAGGTGGCGCTGGCGCCGCTGGTACTGGTGGTCGACGACTCGCTGACCGTGCGGCGCATCACCCAGCGCCTGCTCGAGCGCGAGGGCTACCGCGTGGTGGTGGCCAAGGACGGGCTCGACGGCCTGGACAAGCTGGCCACCGAGGTGCCCGCGGTGCTGCTGACCGACATCGAGATGCCGCGCATGGATGGTTTCGACCTGGTGCGCAACATGCGCGCCGACGCCCGCCTGGCCGATCTGCCGGTGATCATGATCACCTCGCGCATCGCCCAGAAACACCGCGACTACGCGGCCGAGCTGGGCGTCGACCATTACCTCGGCAAGCCGTATGCCGAGGATCAGCTGCTGGGCCTGGTGGCGCGTTATGCGCGCCGCGTGCTGGCAGTGGCGCCGGCGCCGGCCTGAGGGCGGCACCGCGGGCATCGCCGCTTCATCCCTTCAAGCACCCGACAGGTCGGCAACATGTCCCAAGTGGTTGAGCAACTCGCCGAGCTGACCGCGTTTCGCGACCGCGACGTGGTCGACACCACGCTGGCCACGGCGCTGCGCGACCTGCTGGCGCCGCAGCAGGTGGCCATCCACCGCTGCGTGGGCGAGGACGACGACCGCCGCTGGCTCACCCGCGCGCGGCTGGGCCTGCAGGACGTGGCCGCCAGTGCCGACCCGCTGTGGACCGAACTGCACGATCTGCCGCGGCTGGACGCCTTCCCGGCGCGCTTGCTGGCCTTGCAGCAGCAGGCGGCCGTGGCGCTGCCCGGCACGCCCAACGTCACCGTGTTCCCGCTGACCACCGACCGCGAGGTGGTGGGCGTGCTGGAACTGCACACCACCGAGCCGCTGGACACCGCCTCGCACCGGTTGGTGGGCAGCATCCTGCGCATCTACCGCAACTTCCAGGCGCTGCTCGACTACAGCGAGCGCGACACGCTCACCGGCCTGCTCAACCGCAAGACCTTCGACGAGGCGTTCTACAAGCTCTCGGGCGGCGGCGCCGCGGCCGGCGCCGCCGATCCCGCCGGCGGCGAGCCTGCACCCGGGCGGCGCAACGGCCTGGCCACGCACCCGCACTACATCGGCGTGATCGACATCGACCACTTCAAGCTGGTCAACGACAACTATGGCCACCTGATCGGCGACGAGGTGCTGCTGCTGCTGTCGCGGCTGATGCGCTCGGTGTTCCGCTTCCACGACCGGCTCTACCGCTTCGGCGGCGAGGAGTTCGTGGTGCTGATGCGCTGCGCCGGTGATGCCGAGGCGGGCATCGCCCTCGAGCGCCTGCGCAACAGCGTGCACGGCTATGCCTTCCCGCAGGTCGGCACCATCTCGGTGTCGGTGGGCTACACCCGGCTCAAGCCGGGCGACACGCCCAGCTCGGCCTTCGAACGCGCCGACCGTGCCGTCTACTGGGCCAAGAGCCATGGCCGCAACCAGGTCTGCAGCCATGCCACGCTGGTGGCCAGCGGCGATCTGGCCGACGACTCGAAGGTGGGCGACGTCGAGCTGTTCTGACGCGGCGCCCGCGTGCGACGGGCTGCTCAGCCGCCCTTGACCACCGCGTAGCGGTCCAGCGTGCGCTGGCGCGCCTCGTCGTGCGCCACCACCGGCGCCGGGTAGTCGCGGCCCAGCTCGATGCCGGCGGCCTGCAGCTCCAGCGGGCGGGCCAGCCAGGGCGCGTGGATCAGCTTGTCGGGCAGGCGCGCCAGCTGCGGCAGGTAGCGGCGGATGAACTTGCCCTCGGCATCGAACTTCTCGCTCTGCGCCACCGGGTTGAAGATGCGGAAGTAGGGCTGGGCGTCGCAGCCACTGGAGGCCGCCCACTGCCAGCCGCCGTTGTTGGCGGCCAGGTCGAAGTCGTTGAGGTGCAGCGCAAAGTAGGCCTCGCCGCGGCGCCAGTCCAGTCCCAGGTCCTTGGTCAGGAAGCTGGCCACCACCATGCGCAACCGGTTGTGCATGTAGCCGGTCTGGTTGATCTGGTGCATCGCCGCATCGATCAGCGGATAGCCGGTGCGGCCCTCGCACCAGGCCGCAAACAGCGCATCGGCGTGCTTGCCGTGGTCCCACTTGATGGCGTCGTAGGCCGGCTTGAAGCTGTGGCCCACCACCCGCGGGTGGTGGTGCAGCACCTGGTGGTAGAAGTCGCGCCAGATCAGCTCGGACAGCCACACCTCGGCGCCGCGTGATCCCCCTTGCAAACGCTGCCAGGCCTCGCGTGCCAGCCGGCGGATCGACACCGTGCCGAAGCGCAGGTGGCTGCTCAGGTAGCTGGGGCCCTTGATCGCCGGAAAGTTGCGGCTGCGCTCGTAGTCGTCGATGCGGTCGAGAAAATCGTCCAGCAGCTCGTGTGCGCCGGTGCTGCCGGTGGGCAGCTTGAGCTGGTGCAGGTTGGTCGGCTCGAAGCCGATCTGCGCCAGCGTGGGCACGCCGCTGCCCAGCCCGGCGGGCACCACCGCCAGCGCGCGGGCGTGCCGGGCCACCGGGTAACCCTTGACGTAGAACGGCGTCAGCTTCTTCAGCCAGGCGTTCTTGTAGGGCGTGAACACGCTGTAGGGGCTGCCGGTGGCGGTGAGCACCTCGTCGCGCTCGAACACCACATGGTCCTTGGCCGTGTGCAGCGTGATGCCGGCATCGGCCAGCGCGCCGCGCACCTTGGCATCGCGCGCCAGCGCCTCGGGCTCGTCGTCGTGGTTGGCATAAACCGCCTGCACGCCCAATTGGCGGGCCAGCGCCGGCAGCACCACCCGCGCATCGCCCTGGCGCACGATCAGGCCCACGCCGTCGGCGCCGTGTGCCAGGCCCAGGCTGCGCAGCTGGGCGTCCAGGTCGGCCAGGCTGTCGCGGATGAATTCCACCCGCCGGTCGGCGCGCGGCAGCGCATCGAGGATGGGGGTGTCGAAGACGAAGGCGCACCACACCTGGCGCGCGGCCTTCAGCGCATGGAACAGCGCGGCGTGGTCGTCGCTGCGCAGGTCGCGCCGAAACCACACCAGCGCGCCGGCAAAGGCCGGGCCGTGGGCAGCAGGGTGGGGGTGGGTGTGGGGCATGGCAACGGGGCCGGGCATCGGGCCACGGACACCGGCGGAAGTGTCACCGATCATTAGAATCGCCGCATGTCCGCGGACCGCTTCAGCCTGACCAACCAGTTCCTCATCGCCATGCCGGGCATGGGGGACGACACCTTCTCGGGTGCCGTGGTCTACCTGTGCGAGCACGACGAGAACGGCGCGCTGGGCCTGGTGATCAACAAGCCCATCGACATCAAGCTGAAGAACCTGTTCCAGAAGGTCGAGCTGACGCTCGACAGCGAGGCGCTGGGCGAGCAGCCGGTGTTCTACGGCGGCCCGGTGCAGACCGAGCGCGGCTTCGTGCTGCACGACAAGGTGGGCGACCAGCCGCCTTACAGCAGCACGCTGGCGATCCCTGGCGGCCTGGCGATGACCACCAGCAAGGACGTGCTCGAGGCGCTGTCGGCCGGCACCGGCCCCAAGCGGCTGCTGGTCACGCTGGGCTACAGCGGCTGGGCCGCCGGCCAGCTGGAAGACGAGCTGGGCCGCAACGGCTGGCTGACGGTGGATGCCACGCCCGAGATCATCTTCGACACGCCGGTTGATCAGCGCTACGCACGCGCGGTGGCGCTGCTGGGGTTCGATCCGCGCATGTTGAGCCAGGACGCGGGGCACGCTTGAACATGGTCGCGGGCACCAGTGGCCGCACGCTGTCGTTCCTGGCTTTCGATTTCGGCCTCAAGCGCACCGGCGTGGCCACCGGCAACAGCCTGCTGCGCCTGGCCAGCCCGCTGACCACCATCGCCGCCGAGGGCGACGCGCGGTTCGAGCGCATCGGCCGGCTGATCGCCGAATGGCAGCCCGATGCGCTGGTGGTGGGCGTGCCCTGGCACCCCGACGGCGCGCCGCACGACAATACCCGGCGTGCGCAACGCTTTGCCCGCCAGCTGCACGGCCGCTTCCGCCTGCCGGTGCACGAGGTGGACGAGCGCTACAGCACCACCGAGGCGGCGGCGGGCGGGGCGACCGACCTCGACGCCGCATCTGCCGCGGTGATCCTCGACCAGTTTCTGCGAACCTTGACTGGGGTGACATGAGCAACCTGATCCTCGATGCCGAGGCGCTGTACACCGAGATGCGCGTGGGCGTGCAGGCGCTGTGGCGCCCCGACATGGCCTTGCTGGGCATCTGGTCGGGCGGCGCCTGGCTGGCAGAACGGCTGGCCGCCGATATGGGCACCCACCCAGCCGACCTGCCCGGCATCGGCAAGCCCGGCGTGATCAGCAGCACGCTGCACCGCGACGACTTCTCGGCACGCGGCATGCACAGCGGCACCGACGCCACCAAGATCCCGTTCGCGGTGGACGGTGCCCACATCCTGCTGATCGACGACGTGCTGTTCACCGGCCGCACCATCCGCGCCGTGCTCAACGAGCTGTTCGACTTCGGCCGCCCGGCCAGCGTGACGCTGGTGGTGCTGGTCGACCGCGGTGGGCGTGAGCTGCCGATCCAGCCGGCCTTTGCGGCGGCCAAGGTCACGCTGCCGGCCAGCCAGAAGCTGTCGCTGACCCGTCTCGACGACGGCCGCTTCACCTTCGCGGTCATGGGGAGCAACTGACACCATGCTGCACAAGCGCAACCCCCAACTCAACCGCCACGGCGAGCTGATCCACCTGCTGTCCATCGAGGGCCTGCCGCGCGAGGTGGTGAGCAACATCCTCGACACGGCGGGCACCTTCCTGTCGGTCAACGACCGCGAGGTCAAGAAGGTGCCGCTGCTGCGCGGCAAGAGCGTGTTCAACCTGTTCTTCGAGAACAGCACGCGCACCCGCACCACCTTCGAGATCGCGGCCAAGCGGCTGAGTGCCGACGTCATCAACCTCGATATCGCCAAGAGCAGCGCCAGCAAGGGCGAGAGCCTGCTCGACACCATCGCCAATCTCTCCGCGATGCATGCCGACATGTTCGTGGTGCGGCACAGCGAGAGCGGCGCGCCCTACCTGATCGCCCAGCACTGCGCGCCGCATGTGCACGTGGTCAACGCCGGCGACGGGCGCCATGCCCACCCCACCCAGGGGCTGCTGGACATGTACACGATCCGGCACTTCAAAAAAGACTTCACCCAATTGAGCGTGGCCATCGTCGGCGACATCGTGCACAGCCGCGTGGCGCGCAGCGACATCCACGCGCTGACCACGCTGGGCGTGCCCGACATCCGCGCGGTGGGCCCCAAGACGCTGGTGCCCAGCGATTTCAAGGGCATGGGCGTGCGCGTGTGCCACGACATGGCCGAGGGCATCCGCGGTGCCGACGTGATCATCATGCTGCGCCTGCAGAACGAGCGCATGAGCGGCGCGATGCTGCCCAGCGCCGGCGAGTTCTTCAAGAACTACGGCCTCACCGACGACAAGCTGCGGCTGGCCAAGCCCGACGCCATCGTGATGCACCCCGGGCCGATCAACCGCGGCGTGGAGATCGACTCGTCGGTGGCCGACGGCAGCCACAGCGTGATCCTGCCGCAGGTGACCTTCGGCATCGCGGTGCGCATGGCCGTCATGTCCATCATCGCCGGGAACGAGGCATGAAATGACGCCCGCTCGGCTACTGCGCGAACCGATCTTGCCCCTGCGGCCCGGGCCAGAGGCCCTGGCCTTCGCCAGGCGAGAACAGTCCTCAGGACTGTTCTCGTCCGGGCTCAGTACATCGCCGTACGGGTGTACGGCTCCGTTCCTCGGGACAACCTCGGTCCGCTCGCTACGCCGCTCGGACGCCATTCTCACGGGCGAAACACCATGAAGATCCTGATCAAAGGTGGCCGGCTGATCGACCCGGCCTCGGGCCGCGATCAAATGGGCGACGTGGCCATCGCCACCGGCCGCATCCTCACGCTGGGCAGCGTGCCGGCCGACTTTCAACCCCAACGCGTGATCGACGCGGCCGGCTGCGTGGTGATGCCCGGCCTGGTCGATCTGGCCGCGCGGCTGCGCGAGCCGGGCCACGAGCACGAGGGCATGCTCGAGAGCGAGCTGAACGCGGCGGCCGCCGGCGGTGTCACCAGCCTGGTCTGCCCGCCCGACACCGACCCCACGCTCGACGAGCCGGGGCTGGTCGAGATGCTGAAGTTCCGCGCCCGCAAGCTCAGCCTGTGCCGGCTGTTCCCGCTGGGCGCGCTGACCCGCGGCCTGGCCGGCGAGGTGCTGACCGAGATGGCCGAGCTGACCGAGGCCGGCTGCATCGGCTTCAGCCAGGCCGAGGTGCCCATCGTCGACACGCTGGTGCTGCAGCGTGCGCTGCAGTACGCCGCCACCTTCAACTACACCGTGTGGCTGCGGCCGCAGGACGGCTGGCTGGGCAAGGGTGTGGCCGCCAGCGGTGCGGTGGCCACGCGGCTGGGGCTGTCGGGCGTGCCGGTGATCGCCGAGACCGTGGCGCTGCTGACCATCATCGAGCTGGTGCGCACCACCGGCGCGCGGGTGCACCTGTGCCGGCTGTCCAGCGCGGCCGGCGTGGCGCTGCTGCGCGCGGCCAAGGCCGAGGGCCTGCCGATCACCGCCGACGTGTCGATCAACTCGCTGCACCTCACCGATGTCGACATCGGCTTCTTCAACCCGGCGATGCGCTTGACCCCGCCGCTGCGCCAGGGCAGCGACCGCGACGCGCTGCGCGCCGCGCTGGCCGACGGCACGATCGACGCGTTGGTGTCCGATCACACGCCGGTCGAGGGCGACATGAAGAACCTGCCGTTCGGCGAGGCCGAGCCCGGCGCCACGGGCCTGGAGCTGCTGCTGAGCCTGGCGCTGAAGTGGGGCGCCGACAGCGGCCTGACCATGACCACCAGCCTGGCGCGCGTCACCAGCGATCCGGTGCGGGTGCTGGGGGATGCGCTGGGCTCGCTGGTCTCGTCGGCCGGTCGGCTGGTGGTGGGCGGTGTGGCCGATGTCTGCGTGTTCGACCCCGACGCCACCTGGACGGTGACGCCGGGCGTGCTGCTGAGCCAGGGCAAGCACACGCCGTTCGCCTTCGACGCCACCGGCACCGCGCTGCCGGGCCGGGTGCGCGCCACGCTGGTGGCCGGCACCGTGGCCCACGGGGCGCCGCCGGCCTGATGCGCGCGCTGCTGGCATTGCTGGCACTTTGGCGCGTGCTGCGCGTCGTGCTGCATGTGCTGCTGGGCATGGCGGTGATGGCGCTGCGCTTTCCGTCGCTGGACGCCGCCGGGCGCCACGCCCGCATCGGCTGGTGGTCGGCCGGGCTGCTGCGCGCCATCGGCGTGGGCCTGCAGGTGCGTGGCACCGCACGGCCCGGTGCCGGCCTGCTGCTGGCCAACCATGTCTCGTGGTTGGACGTGGCCGCGCTGCACGCCGCCGTGCCGCAGGCGCGCTTCGTCTCCAAGGCCGACGTGCTGCACTGGCCGCTGCTGGGCTGGCTGGTGGCCGGCGCGGGCACGCTGTTCATCGAGCGCGAACGCAAGCGCGACGCACTGCGCGTGGTGCATGCGATGGCCGAGGCGCTGCGCGCCGGCGAGACGGTGGCGGTATTCCCCGAAGGCACCACCGGCCCGGGGCCCGAACTGCTGCCCTTCCATGCCAACCTGCTGCAGGCGGCGATCGCCACCGCCACGCCGATCCAGCCGGCGGTGCTGCGCTTTGCCGATCCGCACCACGCCTTCAGCCCGGCGGCCGCCTTCGTCGGCGAGACCACGCTGCTGCAAAGCCTGTGGCGCGTGGCCACCGCGCGCGGGCTGGTGGCCCATGTCGAGCTGCTGGCGCCCCAGGCCAGCGCCCATGCCGACCGGCGCGCGCTGGCCGAGCACCTGCGCGCGCTGATGGCCGAGCGGCTGGGCCGCTCAGGCGCCCCGCTTCCGGGCGGGACGACAGTCCTGGATTGATGTCCCGCAATGCCGGCAGCCCGATGGCGGCACAGACTGGCACCAGTTCAATCCATGGAGAGTTCATGTCCCGCGTCCATCGCATCAAGGGGCTGGCTGGCCTGGCCATCGCGGCCATGCTGGTCACCGCCACCTCGTCCGCCCATGCGCTGACCTTGATCGGCCACGACCTGACGCAGCCCGTCGTGCCCTACGCCTGGGATGCCGTGCCTGCCACCGACATCCACTGGACCGACGCCTACGACATCCGCAAGGCGGTGGGCGTCACGCTGCCTTCGGGTCGTTCGTACCAGTTCGAATCGTTCACGGCGATGCTGGCCATGGTCACGTCGCAGGGTTCTGACTACCTCAAGACCGAGCAGGTGCATGCCGCCATCTACCGTGACGCCAGCGGCCAACTGGGCACCTTGCTGGCCGATCTGGGCACGCGGGAGCTGACCCCGCTGCAACCGATCCAGTCGCCGTTCGCGGCCCAAGCCGTCACCTGGGCCACCGCGGCACCCGTGCTGCTGCAAGGCGGGGGCAGCTACTGGTTCGCACTCAACGATGCCTCGCAATACAGCGAGTTCGGCATTCCGCTGGCGCACTGGACCATCATGGACTCCGGCGCGGGCACCGTGCCCACCGGTGTGGCGGCGCTGGCCGGTTACCGCATCACCAGCGATGGCGGCGCGAACTGGAGTTCGTCGAGCTTTTACAACGCGATGCAGATCGAGGTGACCGCCGTGCCCGAGCCGCAGACGCTGGCGTTGCTGCTGGCGGGGCTGGGCATCGTGGGTGCCGTGGCACGGCGCCAGCGGCTGGTCAGCGTCTGAATCCGCCGCCAAGCCCTTGGCCACCGCCGGGTAGAGTGGCACCCATGAACGGCCAGACCCTGCGCATCCGCCGCGTCGGCATCGACACCTACCGCGAGAACGTGGCCTACCTGCACCGCGACTGCCCGGTGGTGCGGGCGGCGGGCTTCCAGGCGCTGTCGAAGGTGACGGTGCATGCCAACGGCACCGTCATCAACGCGGTGCTCAACGTGGTCGACGACGAGCGCATCGTGCCGACCTGCGACCTGGGGCTGTCCGAAGACGCCTTCGCCCGCATGAACGTGCCCGAGGGCCACGCGGCCGAGGTGGCGCATGCCGAGCCGCCGGCCTCGATCAGCTCGCTGCACCGCAAGATCGGCGGCGAGCGGCTGGCGCGCGACGAGTGGATCGCGCTGATCGCCGACGTGGCGCAGGCGCGTTATTCGAAGATCGAGCTGGCCGCCTTCGTCGTGGCCACGCACCAGAACGAGCTGGACCGCGACGAGGTGCTCTACCTCACCGAGGCGATGATCGCCGCCGGCCGCCGGCTCGACTGGGGCAGCCAGGTGCGCGGCGGCGCGGTGGTCGACAAGCACTGCATCGGCGGCATTCCCGGCAACCGCACCTCGATGCTGGTGGTGCCCATCGTCACCGCGCACGGCATGCTGTGCCCCAAGACCAGCTCGCGTGCGATCACCTCGCCGGCCGGCACCGCCGACACGATGGAGGTGCTGGCGCGGGTCGACCTGCCGTTCGACCGGTTGGCGGCCATCGTGCGCGAGACCAGCGGCTGCCTGGCCTGGGGCGGTGGCGCCGAGCTGTCGCCGGCCGACGACATCCTGATTTCGGTGGAGCGGCCGCTGGCGCTCGACTCGCCCGGGCAGATGGTGGCGTCGATCCTGTCGAAGAAGATCGCCGCCGGCTCCACCCACCTGGTGCTCGACATCCCGATGGGGCCCAGCGCCAAGGTGCGCTCGATGGGCCAGGCGCAGCGCCTGAAGAAGCTGTTCGAGTACGTGGCCACGCGGCTCGGTCTGCAGCTCGACGCGGTGATCACCGATGGCCGCCAGCCCATCGGCCGCGGCATCGGCCCGGTGCTGGAGGCGCGCGACGTGATGATGGTGCTCAACAACCACCCCGACGCGCCGCACGATCTGCGCCAGAAGGCGCTGCTGCTGGCCGGCCGCATGATCGAATTCGACCCCGACGTGCGCGGCGGCGATGGCTGGCGCATCGCCCGCGACATCCTCGAATCCGGCCGCGCGCTGGCGCAGATGAACGCCATCATCGACGCGCAGGGCCGGGTCACCGATCCACCGTCGCTGGGCACGCTGACGCACGAGGTGTGCTCGCCGCAGGCCGCAGCGGTGCAGGCCATCGACAACCTGCGCCTGTCGCGCATCGCCCGGCTGGCCGGCGCGCCGCTGGTGCCCGGTGCCGGTGTCGACCTGCTGGCCAAGGTGGGCGACGCGGTGGCGGCGGGCCAGCCGCTGTACCGCATCCACGCCCGCTTCCCGGCCGATCTGGGCTTTGCCACCGCCTTGGCCGCGCGTGATGCGGGTTATGCGTTGGCGGCCCCAGTGCCCGGGGTCGGCGAGTTGCCGTTCGGCGCGGCCTGATCGACGGCCGGCCGGGCCGGATTTGGGCGTAGAGTGCGCGCCAGTCACGAACGCCGGCCCCGTTGGCCGGCACCCGACCCGGCGCCCGAAGGCAGGAGACAAGAGCGATGCAACCAGGCTTGCTGCTGGCCTTTGACGACGAGCGCGCCCTGGCCGAGGCCCTGGCCGCCGCGCTGGGCGTGCCGATGGCGCGGGTGGTGCGCCACCACTTTCCCGACGGCGAGACCAAGCTGCGCCTGCCACCCGCGCTGCCGGCCGAACTGCTGCTGCTGCGCGGGCTGCACCACCCCAATGAGAAGCTGGTCGAGCTGCTGATCACCGCCCCGGCGGCGCGTGCGCTGGGCGCGCGGCGCATCGTCCTGGTCAGCCCCTACCTGGCCTACATGCGCCAGGACATGGCCTTCACGCCGGGCGAGGCGGTCAGCCAGCGCCACATCGCCGCGCTGCTGGCCAGCCAGTTCGACGGCGTGATCACGGTCGACCCGCACCTGCACCGCATCCACGCGCTCGACGAGGTGATGCCGGGCTGCCCCAACCGCGCGCTCACCGCCGCGCCGCTGCTGGGCGAATGGGTGGCGCGCCAGGTGCCGGGTGCGCTGCTGCTGGGCCCGGACGAGGAGTCGATGCAGTGGGTGGCTGCGGCCGGCCGGGCGCACGGGCTGGACCATGCGGTGTGCCACAAGCAGCGCTTTGGCGACCACGACGTGCGCGTGGCGCTGCCGGCGATCTCGCTGGCCGGCCGCGCGGTGGTGCTGATGGACGACGTGGCCAGCACCGGCCGCACCCTGCAGGAGGCCGCCACCGCAGCGCTGGGGGCCGGGGCGGCCAGCGTGGACGTGGTGGTGACCCACGCGCTGTTCGTCGGCGACGCGCTGCCCCGGCTGCGCGCGGCCGGCGTGCGCCATGTCTGGAGCAGCGATGCCGTGCCGCACGAAACGTCAGTGGTATTGATCTACCCCCTGTTGGCGGGTGCTGTTCGGGCTTTCTGAATGGCGCAGGCGCGCTAGAGTGCCCGGGTAGCGCCTGCTGTCTCCGGGGTGTCCTCCATGGCAACAATCAAGGAGCGTGCGCATTGGCCATCGACCTGCTGCGCCAGGTGATCGACCAGATCCGGGTCGGCGAACCCTTGCCCTTCGGCGTGCGCGACGAGCAGGGCCAGTTGCTGCTGGCCAAGGGCCGCGTGGTGGCCAACGACGCCCAGCGGCAAATCCTGGTCGAGCGTGGCCTCTACGTCGACCACGACGACGAATCGGCCGGCGCGACCGGTGGTGGTGGTGCCGGCTCGGCCAAGCGCCGCACCACGCTGTTCGATCTGTGGAAGCAGACCACCGCCCGGCTCGACCTGCTGCTGGCCAGCCTCGACCAGGACGGTTTCCCGACGCGCTGCGAGGCTTTTGCCGAGCAACTGGTGGCGCTGGTGCAGCGTGACCCCGACATCGCCATCTACCACTCGGTGCGGCAAGACCCGAACCGCCTGAGCCTCTATGGCCTGAGCCATGCGCTGCACTGCGCGATGGTGGCCCAGCTGGCGGCCACGCGCGCGGGCTGGCCGCCCGAGCAGGTGCGCACGCTGGTGAAGGCGGCGCTGACGATGAACCTGGCCATCGTCGAGGTGCAGGGCCGCTTTGCCACGCTGGGCCGGCTCAGCGATGCCCAGCGCGACCAGATCCGCGGCCACCCGCAGGCGGCGGTCGACCGGCTGCAGGCCGCCGGCGTGCAAGACGCTGATTGGCTGCAGGCGGTGCTGGAGCACCACGAACGCCCCGGCGGGGGCGGCTACCCGCAGAACCTGAGCACGCTGTGCGAGCTGGCCTCGGTGCTGCGCATGGCCGACGTGTTCATGGCCAAGATCAGCCCGCGCACCGAGCGGCCGGCGCTGTCCATCCTGGATGCGGCGCGGCAGATGTTCGCCGAAGCCGGCGGCAGCCCGCTGGCCGCGGCCATCATCAAGGAATACGGCATCTACCCGCCGGGCAACTTCGTGCAGCTGGCCTCGGGCGAGATGGCGGTGGTGATCCGCCGCGGGGCCACCGCGCACACGCCGGTGGCCGCAGCGGTGACCGACCGCAACGGCATCCCGGTGGTGCGCACCGCCAAGCGCAATACCGCCGAGCCGGCCTATGCGATCAAGTCGCTGGTGCCCGACACCAAGATGATGCTGCGCGTGCCGCCCGAGCGGCTGTACGGCCTGGTCGAGGAATAGCCGCGGCGCGCTGGCCGCTCACTGCGGACCTATTGCGGACCTATTGAGGACCTATTGCGGGCGCGGGCGCCACCGAGGGCGCCACCACCGCCGGCGCGTAGACGATGTCGCGCAGCGCCAGGCTGATCTGCGGCACGTAGGTGATCACCATCACGCAGCCCAGGATCACGCCGACGAAGGGCAGCAGGTGCCGCACGATCTGGTCCAGCGAGATCTTGGCCACCGTGCAGGCGGCGAACAGGTTGACGCCGAAGGGCGGCGTGATCATGCCCATGGCCAGGTTGACCACCATGATCATGCCGAAGTGCACCGGGTCGATGCCGAAGTGGCGCGCCACCGGCACCAGGATAGGCGCCAGCACGATGATGGCCGCGCTGGTCTCGATGAACATGCCGATCAGGAACAGCGCGGCGTTGACGCCCAGCAGGAACCAGGTCGGGCTCTGCAGCACCTCGCTGAGCCAGCTGCCGATCGCATCGGGCACGCCGGCGCGGGTGATCAGGAAGGCGAACAGCCCGGCGTTGGCGATGATGAACATGATCACCGCGCTGGAGATCACGCTCTTCTTGAACACCGGCACCAGGTCGGCGAAGCCGAGCTCGCGGTGGATGAACAGGCCCACGATCAGCGCGTAGAACACCGCCACCACCGAGGCCTCGGTGGGCGTGAAGATGCCGCCGTAGATGCCGCCCAGGATGATCACTGGCATCAGCAGCGCAAAGCCGGCCTTGACCGTGGCGCTGCCCACCGACAGCCGGCCGTCGCCGTCCTTCAGCCCCCAGCCCTGCCAGCGGCAGTACAGGTGCACGAACAGCATCAGCGCGCCGCCGATCAGCAGCCCCGGGCCGATGCCGGCGATGAACAGCTCGCCGATCGACACCTCGGCCGACACGCCGAACAGGATCATCGGGATCGACGGCGGGATCACCACGCCCAGCTCGGCCGAGGTGGCCTGCAGCGCGGCCGCGTAGGCCCGGGGGTAGCCGTGCTTGACCAGCGCGGGGATCAGGATGGCGCCGATGGCGAAGGTGGTGGCCACGCTGGAGCCCGAGACCGCGGCGAAGATCATGCAGGTCAGCACGCAGGTCATGGGCAGGCCGCCCTGCACGCCGCCGACCAGGCTCTTGGCGAAATCGACCAGGCGCCGGCTGATGCCGCCGGTCTCCATCAGGTTGCCGGCCAGGATGAAGAAGGGGATGGCCGCGAGCGGGAACTTGTCGATCGCGGTGAACATCTCCTTGGGCACCAGCACCAGGCGCTCGGGGTCGAACAGCGCGATGCCCAGGATGGCCGAACCGCCGATGGACACCGCGATGGAGATGCTGAAGGCAAACGCCAGCAACATCGTGAAGAGGAGGGTCAGTGACATGTCGCAGCCGGTTATTGGGCGTTGTCCAGCTCTTCGTTGAGCGGGTCGACGTGGTGGGCCAGCACGGCGAGGAAGGCGAGCGCAGCGCCCACCGGCAGCGCCGCATAGGCCCAGCCCATGCTCAGCTCCATGCTGGCGAAGGTCTGGAAGCGCACCCGGGTGACCAGGTCGATGCCGAACCACACCAGCACCGACAGGTAGGCCAGCGCGGTCAGCGTGATGATCCCCCTGACCGTCTGCCGCCAGGCGCCGCGCGACACCCGCAGCATCAGGTCGACCGAGACCAGCGCGCCGCGGCGAAACGCCACCACGGTGCCCAGCATCACCATCCAGATCAGCAGGCGACGCATCGACTCCTCGGTCCAGGTGGACGGTTGCGACAGGACGAAGCGCGCCACCACCTGCCATAGGCCCAGACTGGCGATGACCGCCAGCAGCAGGCAGGCGCCGGTCCAGGCGATGCCGGTGATCCAGCGGTCGATTTGCAGCAGCAGTTGGCGCATGGGCGGGGGTCGGGTTGGGACGGTGGTCAGGTCGGATGGCTGGCGCGGTACTGGCGCAGCCAGCCCAGGCCGGCCGAGGTGCCGCCGGGGCGGGTGTCGCGCGGGCGGTACTCGCAGCCGACGAAGCCGGACCAGCCCGACGCATCGATCAGCTCGAACAGGTAGGGGTGGTGGATCTCGCCGAGGTCGGGCTCGTGGCGCTCGGGCACGCCGGCGATCTGCAGGTGGCCGACATGGCCGCCGGGCAGGTATTGCTTGAGCTTCATGGCCAGGTCGCCCTCGACGATCTGGCAGTGGTACAGGTCCATCTGCACCTGCAGGTTGGGCGCGGCTATGGCCTGCACGATGGCGTGCGCCTGGTCTTGCCGGTTGAGGAAGAAGCCGGGGATGTCGCGGGTGTTGATCGGCTCGATCAGCACCGCCACGCCGTGCGGCGCGGCCTGCTGCGCGGCCCAGGCCAGGTTGGCTTCGTAGCAGGCCTGCAGCGCCTCGCGCGGGGCACCGGCGGGCGCCAGCCCGGCCATCACGTGGACCCGCTGGCAGCCCAGCGCCTGGGCATACGGCAGGGCCTGCTCGACGAAGCCGCGGCGGAATTCGTCCACCCGGTCGGGCAGGCAGGCCAGCCCGCGCTCGCCGGCCTCGAAGTTGCCGGGCGGCGCGTTGAACAGCGCCTGGGTCAGGCCCAGATCACGCAGCCGCGCGGCCAGCTCGTGGCGGTCGACCGCGTAGGGGAACAGGTACTCCACGGCGTCGAAGCCATCGGCGGCCGCGGCGGCGAAGCGGTCGAGGAAGCCATGCTCGTTATAGAGCATCGACAGGTTGGCGGCAAAGCGGGGCATGGTGGTCTCGGCGGGTGTGGTGCGGGTGGTGCGGCGGGTTACCAGGTGGCGCCGAAGCGCTGGCGCAATTCGTCGATCTGCGCCGCGTCCAGCGGCGTGGGGCGGGGCGTGCTCATCAGCCACAGCCGGGCGGTCTCTTCCAGCTCTTCCAGCGTGGCCATCGCACTGGCCGGGCTGTCGTGCCAGACGTTGGGGCCCAGCCGGTCCAGCATCACCGCGCGCAGCGGCGCGCCGCGCTGGCGGGCCTGGGTGATGGCCTCGGCCACCAGACCGCCCACGGCCGGATCGCCCGGGCGGTGGTAGGCGATCAGCGGCACCCGGCCGACCTTCATCACGAAGTAGGGCGTGATCGGCGGCAGGATGGTGTCGGGCTGCCAGACGCCCAGGCCCGGCCCGGCCAGCGTCAGCGCCACCAGGTGGGTGCTGTGGGTGTGGATCACGCACTGCGCCTCGGGCGCGGCGGCGTAGATGCGCCGGTGCAGCACCAGCGTCTTGCTGGCGCGATCACCGCCGAGCGGGGTGCCGTCGTCGGCCACGTGGGCCAGGCGCTCGGCTTGCAGCTGGCCGAGGCAGGCGTCGGTGGGGGTGATCAGGAAGCCCTCGCCCGCGGGCAGGCGAGCGCTGATGTTGCCCGCGGTGGCATGCACGTAGCCACGCTCAAACAGCGAGCGGCCGACGCGGCAGATCTCTTCGCGCAAGGCTGTGTGGTTCATTGGGTCGCCAGCGCCTCGGCAAAAAAATCAGGCCCACCGAAGTTGCCACTCTTCAACGCCAGCTGCAGCGGCGGCTGGCCGGCGGCGCGCACCGCCTGCGTCCACGGCACGCCCGGGCAGATGGCCGCGCCGATGCGCAGCGCGCGCACACCGAGGGCCTGCACCACCGCGCCCGAGGTTTCGCCGCCGGCCACCACCAGGCGCTGCACGCCGTGGGCGACCAGGCCGCAGGCGATGGCCGCCAGCGCCTGCTCGACCAGCGCACCGGCCTCGGCCACGCCCAGCGCGGCCTGGGTGGCGGCCAGCGTGGGGGCGTCGGCGGTGGCGTAGACCAGCGGCGCCTGCGGCTGGGCAATGGCCCAGGCCAGCGCCTGCGCGGCCACCGGCTCGCCGCGGGCCAGCGCGGCAGGGTCGATCTTCAGCGCCGGCCGGCCGGCGGCGATCCAGCGCGCCACCTGGCCTTGCGTGGCGGTGGAGCACGAGCCGGCCAGCACCGCGGCCGGGCCGGTCAGCGCATCGAGCTGCGCCGCCTGGGCATCGAGCTGCACGCCGGACTGCGCCGCCAGCAGCGCCGGCAGGCCCAGCGCCAGCCCAGAGCCGGCCACCCACAGCGGCAGCGCCGATGCGCCTTCGGCCAGCAGCAGCAAGGCGTGGTTGTCGATCGCGTCGGCGATGACATGGGCCACGCCCTCGGCAGCCAGCGCGGCCAGGCGGGCGCGGATCGCGTCGGCGCCGGCGGCCACCGTGTCGTGGCGCAGCAGGCCTACCGGGCGGCGGCTCTGCGCCTGCATCACGCGCACCAGGTTGGCGTCGGTCATCGGTGTCAGCGGGTGGCTGCGCATGCCGGTTTCACTCAGCAGCGCGTCGCCGACGAACAGGTGGCCGCGGAACACCGTGCGGCCGTTCTCGGGGAAGGCGGGGCTGACCAGCGTCTGCATGCAGCCGTATTCGTCCGAGAGAGCGTCCATCATCGCCTCGGCCACCGGGCCGATGTTGCCGGCGGGCGTGGAGTCGAAGGTCGAGCAGACCTTGAGGATGAAGCGCTCGGCGCCGGCCGCGCGCAGCCAGCGCAGCGCAGCGAGCGATTCGGCCACCGCCAGGTCCACCGGCGCGGTGCGTGATTTCAGCGCCACCACCACCGCGTCGGCATCGGCGGCCTCGGCAGGAACGGTGTCGCCCGGCACGCCGATCAGCTGCACGGTGCGCAGGCCGCCGCGCACCAGCATGCTGGCGATGTCGGTGGCGCCGGTGAAGTCGTCGGCGACGATGCCCAGCTTCATGGTTGAGCGTCCTTGGCCGCGGGTTGGGGCAATGTGATGCCCGACAGCGCGGCATACAGCTTGATCACCGCGCTGTCGTCCTCGGCACCGTGGCCGGCACCGGCGGTGCCCAGGTACAGCTGGTGCGCGGCGGCGGCCAGCGGCAGCGGGAAGGCCAGCTTGCGCGCGGCGTCGAGCACGATGCCCAGGTCCTTGATGAAGATGTTGACCGCCGACAGCGGCGTGTAGTCGCCGGCCAGGATGTGCGGCACGCGGTTGGCAAACATCCAGCTCGAGCCGGCCGAGTGGGTGATCACCTCGTAGAGCTTGTGCGGGTCGGCCCCTGCCTTGATGCCCAGCGCCATCGCCTCGCAGGCGGCGGCGATGTGCACACCGGCCAGGTGCTGGTTGACCATCTTGACGGTCGATCCGACGCCGGCCTTGTCGCCCAGCCGGTAGACCTTGCCGGCCACCGCATCGAGCAGCGCGCCCACCGCGGCAAAGGCCTCGGGCTTGCCGGAGGCCATCACCGTCATCTCGCCATTGGCGGCCTTGGCGGCACCGCCCGAGACCGGTGCGTCGATCAGGTGCAGGCCACGCTCGGCCAGGCGCGCTTCCCACAGCGGCGGCAGGGTCGGGTCGACGGTGGCCGAGGTGATGACCACCGATCCCGGCTTCAGGTGCGCGGCCAGGCCGTCATCACCGAACAGCACGCCCTCGGTCTGCGCGGCGTTGACCACCAGCACCTGCACCGCGTCGCAGTGCCGGGCCAGCTCGGCCACGCTGGCGGCGATGCGCCCGCCGGCCTCGGCCACGCTGGCGCAGGCGGTGGGGTTGAGGTCGAAGCCCCAGGTGGGCACGCCGCGCTTGAGCGCGCTGAGCGCGGCGCCGCGGCCCATCGAGCCGAGGCCGATCACGCCGAGGGTGGTGGGCAGGGTCATGCGGGGGCTCCAGTGAGGGGGTTCGGGGTGGGTGTGGTGGCGCGGGCGCGGCGGATCGGCGCGTCGGCGTCCTGCAGGCGGCGTGCGGCCTGGCGCATGTGTTCGGCGGCGGCGTGGCGGGCGGCGTCGGCGTCGCGCTGGGCGATCGCGTCGGCAATCGCGCGGTGCTCATGCCGCACCTCGTGCATGTATTCGGGCTTCAGTGATTCATTGCGGCGGGTGACGGTCATCGCCTCGCGCAGGTATTGCTCCAGGTGGCGCAGCAGGCGCGGAAACTGGGCATTGCCCGAGGCCTCGGCGATGGCCTGGTGGAAGGCCAGGTCCTCGTCGACCGCGGCGCTGCCCGAGGCCACCGACTCGTCGACCCGGCGCAGCGCCAGCTCGATCGCGCTGCGCTGCGCGGCGCTGGCGCGGCTGGCGGCCAGCGCGGCCACTTCGGATTCAAGCGCGCGCCGCACTTCCACCATGTCGAGCACCGAGCCCAGCGTGGCCAGCACGGCGGCGTCGAAATCCAGCGGGCGTGCGGCATCACGCGGTGCCACGAACACGCCCGAACCCTGGCGTGCCACCAGCAGGCCGGTCGAGCGCAGCCGGCTCACCGCCTCACGCACGACGGTGCGCGACACCGCGTACTGCGCGGCCAGCGCCAGCTCGGTGGGCAGGCGGTCGTCGGGCTGCAACTCGCCGCTGTCGATGCGCTGGCGCAGTTCGGCGGCCAGCCGGTCGGACAGCCGCTCGGTGGCCAGCGGACGCACGCTGGCGCCTTTCGAGGGCTCAGTGGCGCCCGGCATGCCGATGACAGATTGCGCAGGTCATCGGGTCATCATACAAATTTGGGGGTATTTGCCCATGCGGGCAAACACGGAGGCGGCGGTGCGGTGAGGGCGCGGGCGCCAGATCGGCCCGCGCAACAGGAAGCTTCGTGCCCGTTCAGGCCTTGCCTTGGTTGGCCACCGCGGCGGCGGCCCTGGCAGCGGCCTCGGGGTCACCCAGGTAGTACGACTTGATCGGCTTCAGGTCGGCGTCGAGTTCATAGACCAGCGGAATGCCGTTGGGGATGTTCAGGCCGACGATGTCCTCTTCACTGATGCCGTCGAGGTACTTCACCAGCGCCCGCATCGAGTTGCCGTGCGCCGCCACCACGGTGCGCTGGCCGCTGCGGATGGCCGGGGCCAGCACCTCGTTCCAGAACGGCATCACCCGCGCCACGGTGTCCTTCAGGCATTCGGTCAGTGGCACCTGGCCCGGCGCGAGCTGGGCGTAGCGCGGGTCGTCGCGCTCGCTGCGCGCATCACCGGGCGCCAGCGCCGGCGGCGGGGTGTCGTAGCTGCGCCGCCACACCAGCACCTGCGCATCGCCGTACTGGCGCGCCGTCTCGGCCTTGTTCAGGCCTTGCAGCCCGCCGTAGTGGCGCTCGTTGAGCCGCCAGTCCTTGACCTCGGGCAGCCAGGTGCGGCCCATCTCATCGAGCGCATGCCACAGCGTCCAGATCGCGCGTTGCAGCACCGAGGTGTAGGCGATGTCGAACTCGAAGCCGGCCTCCTTCAGCAACTGGCCGGCCTGCCGGGCCTGGGCCACGCCGGTGGGCGTCAGCGGCACATCGGTCCAGCCGGTGAAGCGGTTGTCGAGGTTCCAGGTCGATTCGCCGTGGCGGATCAGCACGAGCTTGTACATGGTGGCGGCAGGTGGGCAGAAGGTGGGGAAACCGGGGCCGCAACCGGGGGCCGGTGCGGCGGCAAAGCTTCAAATTCTATAATCCGCGTCTTTCCCAGATCCCAGGCCTACCCCCGTGACGTTTCTCATCGAAAACTGGATGCTCATCCTGCTGGCCGCCACCTCGGGCGGTCTGTTGCTGTGGCCGGTGCTGCAGGGCGGTGGCGGCGGCAGTGTCGGCACCGCCGAGGCGGTGCGCCTCATCAACCGCGAGAAGGGTGTGCTGATCGACGTGTGCGAGCCGTCGGAATTTGCCGCCGGCCATGCGGTGGGCGCGCGCAACGTGCCGCTGGGGGCGATCAGCGGCTCCAAGGACCTGCCCTCGAACAAGGCACTGCCGCTGGTGGTGATGTGCGCCAGCGGCGCGCGCGCCAGCCGCGCTGCGGGCCTGCTTCGCAAGGCCGGCTACGAGAAGGCCACCGTCGTGTCGGGTGGCATGAAGGCCTGGCGCGAGGCCGGCCTGCCGGTCGACCGGAAAGCCGGCTGACCGGGTGCGCTGCAAGGCTTCTGCCGCGCTGCCAGAATTGGCGCTGTCTCGGTTTTGAACGCACCCGCCATGAACGCTGTCCGCATGTACACCACCCAGGTCTGCCCCTACTGCATCCAGGCCAAGGCCTTGTTGAAGCAGCGCGGCGTGGCGGCCATCGACGAGGTGCGCATCGACCTCGACCCGCAGCAGCGTGAGCAGATGATCGCGCTGACCGGCCGCCGCACGGTGCCGCAGATCTTCATCGGCGAGACCCATGTCGGCGGCTGCGACGACCTGATGGCGCTGGATCGCCGCGGCGGCCTGGCCCCGTTGCTGCAGCAGGCCTGAAACGCCCGGCCCCCGGCTTCGGGGGCTTGCATCCGGCACGGCCGTCACAGGCCCGCTGCCGCCCAGAATGTCACGCGGGTGGCCCTGAGTTCGCCCGCGCCCCTGCGCCATAATCCGCGCCGCAGCCAGCCCGTCGCCCGTCGGCGCCGGGCTTTGATTTTTTCTCCAGGATCCCCTCGCCATGGCCGACCAAGACCTCACCCCCGTGTTCCAGATCCAGCGCATGTACCTCAAGGACCTGTCGCTGGAACAGCCGAACTCGCCGCAGATCCTGCTCGAGCAGCAGCAGCCGCAGGTCGACATCAACCTGGCGATGGCCGCCGGCGGTGTGGCCGAGGGTGTGTTCGAGGTGACCGTCACCGCCACGGTGACCACCAAGATCCAGGACAAGACGCTGTTCCTGGTCGAGGCCAAGCAGGCCGGCATCTTCGAGATCCGCCATGTGCCCGAAGAGCAGCTGCAGGGCATCCTCAGCATCGTCTGCCCGCAGATGATCTACCCCTACCTGCGCGCCATCGTGTCGGACATCTGCACGCGTGCCGGCTTCCCGCCGATCATGCTGACCGAAGTGAACTTCCAGGCCATGTTCGAAGCCCAGCAAGCCCAGGCGCAAGCCGGCGGCAACGGCATCATCACCGGCGCCAACTGAGCCTGGCCGGCCATGGGCGCGCGGTCCGTTGGCGTCGACGGGCTCGCGCCCGACCAACTGCCCATCGTGGTGCTGGGCGCCGGTGCCTGGGGCACCGCGCTGGCGCTGGCCGCGGCGCAGCGCCAGCCGGTGCTGCTGTGGGCGCGTGACGAGGCCCAGGCCGCCGAGATGCAGGCCACGCGCTGCAACCGGCGCTACCTGCCCGACATCACGCTGCCCCCATCGCTGCGCATCAGCGCCGATCCGGCCGAGGCGCTGGCCATGGCCGCGCAGGGCCTGGCGGTCATCGGCGCGCCGATGTCGGGCCTGCGCGAACGCCTGGTCGCGCTGCCATCAGGCGCCCGTGCGCTGTGGCTGTGCAAGGGTTTCGAGGCCGACACCGGCGCGTTGGGCCACGAGATCGCCCGCGAGCTGCGACCCGACCTGCATTGCGGCGTGCTCTCGGGCCCCAGCTTTGCATTGGAAGTGGCCCGCGGCCAGCCCACCGCACTGGTGGCCGCCAGCCCCAGCGAATCACTCTGCGCACTGGCCGTGCAGGCCTTCCACAGCGACAGCCTGCGCATCTACACCAGCAACGACCCGGTGGGCGTGGAGGTGGGCGGCGCGGTGAAGAACGTGATGGCAATCGCCACCGGCATCGCCGACGGGCTGCAACTGGGCCTGAACGCACGCGCCGCGCTGATCACCCGCGGCCTGGCCGAGATGACGCGCCTGGGCGTGGCGCTGGGCGCGCGTGCCGAGACCTTCATGGGCCTGTCGGGCCTGGGCGATCTGGTGCTGACGGCCACCGGCGATCTGTCGCGCAACCGCAGCGTCGGGCTGATGCTGGCCAGCGGCCTGTCGGTGCCCGACATCCTGGCCCGCCTGGGCCATGTGGCCGAGGGCGTGCACACCGCCCCCACGCTGCTGGCGCGGGCGCAGCGCAGCGGCGTGGAAATGCCCATCACCGAGGCCGTGGTGGCGGTGCTGCAGGGCCGGCTGGCCCCGGCTCAGGCCCTGCAGCTGCTGATGGGGCGTGAGGCCCGGTCCGAAGCCTGAATCGGGCTGACAGCGCTGCCGGCCGCACCGCCTGCCGATCAACTGCCGCCGCTGTAGCCCTGCTGGCGCCAGGCCTCGAACACCGCCACTGCCACCGCATTGCTGAGGTTCAGGCTGCGCTGGCCCGCCCGCATCGGCAGGCGCACGCGGCGCTCGTCGGCAAAAGAGTCGGATATCTCGGGCGGCAGGCCAGCGGTCTCGCTGCCGAACACCAACCAGTCGCCGGGCTGCCAGGCCACCGTCGAGAAGACCGATGCGCCGCGCGTGGTGAAGGCCCACAGCCGACCGCCGATGCGCTGCTGCGCGGCTTGCAGCGCGGCCCAGTCGGCATGCCGGCGCACGGCGGTGAACTCGTGGTAGTCCAGCCCGGCGCGGCGCAGCAGCTTGTCCTCCATCGCAAAGCCCAGCGGCTCGACCAGGTGCAGCGCGCAGCCGGTGTTGGCCGCGAGGCGGATCACGTTGCCGGTGTTGGGCGGGATTTCGGGGTGGACGAGCACGATGTGGAACATGGTGCCGGCATTGTCCGGTCATCCACCGCGGTGCGATGGCCCGATGCGGTTGGTCAAGCGCCCGGCGCCGGTGTGCGCGCCAGCACCCACACCTGCACGCTGGCCGCACCCGCCGCCAGCAGCGCCTGGCTGGCCGCCGCGGCGGTGACGCTGGTGGTCAGCACGTCGTCGACCAGCGCGACGTGGCGCGCCACCAGGCCGCGGTGGCCTTCGGGCGTGACCCACATCGCGTCGCGCAGGTTGCGCTCGCGGGCCGCGCGCGACAGGCCCACCTGGTGCGGTGTGTCGCGCAAGCGCAGCAACCAGCCGGCCTCGGCCGGCAGGCCCAGCCCGGCGGCGATGCGGCGGGCCAGCTCCCAGGCCTGGTTGTAACCACGCTCGGCCAGCCGCTGCGGGCTCAGCGGCACCGGCAACACGCATTGCGCCAACGGAGCGCTGGCTTGGCGCTGCACGGCCGCCAGCAGCGCCGGGGCCAGCAGGGCGGCCAGCTCGGGCTGCTGCTGAAACTTGAAGCGGCCGATCAATCGGTCCCACGGAAAGCCGTAGTCGCCCAGCGTGATGCAGCGCGCGAACGGCGGCGGTTCGCGCAGGCAGTTGCCGCAGGGAATCGCGGTCGCGCCGGGCAGGGCGCAGCGGGGGCAGCGTGATGGCGAGGCGCCCAGAAAGCGCTGTTCACAATCACCACACAGGCCCTGCCAGCCCCATTGGCTGCACAGCACGCAGGGCCGGGGCAGCCGCAGCCCGCCGCCGCGACGCAACGTCACCTGCTGTGCAGCGGGCGCCTCGGGCGTGGTGCTGATGGACGGCGTGTGGATGGGGGCGGGGCCGACCTCGGCAGCTGGGCGCATCGGCTCAATATACTGCCCGGCCATGCCCGATCCCAGCGCGCTGCCGCCCCTCACCGATGCCCTTGCGCTGGCCCGGGCGCTGGGCCGGCTGGTGCGCGCCGAGACCGCACCCTGGCTGCATCAGGAGGTGGCGCGGCGCATGGCCGAGCGGCTGCCGGTCATCAAGCAGGCGCCTGAACGCTGGCTGGATTGGTGGGGCTTCACCGGCGGCGGCGCGGCGGCCGTGCAGGCGGTGTGGCCGCAGGCTAGGCGCAGCGTGGCCGAGCCCACCGCGGCACTGGCCGAACGCAGTCGACAAGCCCTGCACGCCCCGTGGTGGGCCTGGGGCGCGCGGCGCCAGGCAGCGGCGCAGCCGGTGTGGCTGACCGGCGACGTGCCACCGGCGCAGGCCCAGATGCTGTGGGCCAACCTGGTACTGCACGCCGCGGCCGACCCCGCCGCGATGTTGGCGGCCTGGCATCGCGCGCTGGCGGTCGACGGCTTCGTGATGTTCTCCACCTTCGGCCCCGACACGCTGCGCGAGCTGCGTGCGGTCTACAGCGCGGCCGGCTGGCCGGCGCCGCATCCGCCGTACACCGACATGCACGACTTGGGCGATCTGATGGTGCATGGCGGTTTTGCCGATCCGGTGATGGACCAGGAGATCATCCGCCTGACCTGGTCGTCGCCCGAGGCCTTGCTGGCCGAGTTGCGCACGCTGGGCGGCCACCTTGGCGCTGCGCGAACCCCCGGCCTGCGCACACCGCGCTGGCGGGCGCGGCTGCTGGCGGCGCTGGCCGAGCGGGCGGGTGCCGACGGCCGAATCGGCATGAGTTTCGAGCTGGTCTACGGCCATGCCTACAAGGCCCCGCCGCGCCCCGCGCGTGGCGAGCCCGTCACGGTCTCGCTCGAGGCCCTGCGGGCCACGCTGCCCAAGCATCGGCCTTGAACTCGAATGTCCGCGACAAGAAGCCCCTTATCACTCCGCTAGAATCCGCGGTTGATCTGGCGCATGGCCTCGATAGGCAGAACAGGCTGCGGTACTCCGTCATTGCCCTGTGTCAGAAAGAGGGCGGGGCGACTACCATCCAGCCCTGATACAGAAACATCACTCATCGCTCATGTCTGTCACGTTCGCACCCAGCCCCTGGCCCGCGCCGCCCGCCGCGCGGCATGAGGGCGGCTGGCGTTTCGGCCATGAGCAGGCGGCGCCGCTGGCCTGGTTGTTCGAGCTGCGTCGCAACGTCTCGTTCTCGCCGCGCCAGCTGATCGGGGCCTACCTGCTGCTGTGCGCTTTGTCGCTGGTGGTGGCGCTCGGCTTCTGGTTGCAGGGCGTCACGATCGTGGGCCTGTTCACCGGGCTTGAATTGCTGGCGGTCGGCGTGGCCCTGCTGGTCGTCGCGCGCCATGCCGGTGACCGCGAAACCATCACGCTCACCGACCGCGAGATGTCGGTCGAGCAGCACTTCGGCCCGGCCGTGGCGCGCACGTCGTTCCGTGCCGAATGGGTACGGGTGGAGCCGGTGGCCGATGACGGCTCGCTGGTGGAGCTTTCGGGCGAAGGGCGCAGCGTGCGGGTTGGCCGCCATGTGCACCCTGAATTGCGGGTGGCGCTGGCGCAGGAACTGCGCCGGGCCTTGCGTCTGGCGCGCGCTGCGGGCGACCGGGCTGTGGATCACGAACTTAAAGCAAGACGATGATGACGACAAAAACGCGGATGTCCCGGGCTGTGCAAGGGGTGGCTGCCCTGGCCACGGCATTCACGGCGCAAGCGGCGCTGGCGGTAGGCGACCTGGCCGGTGGTCCGGCCAAGAACCAGATCGACCTGCACCCGCCGATCACCCGGATCGCGGCCGAGGTGCAGGGCCTGCACCTGTTCATGCTGGTGATCTGCACGGTGATCTTTCTCGCCGTCTTCGGCGTGATGTTTTATTCGATCATCAAGCACCGCAAGTCGGTGGGTCACAAGTCGGCCAACTTCCACGAGAGCGTGACGGTGGAGATTGCCTGGACCATCGTGCCCTTCGTCATCGTGGTGGTGATGGGCATGATGGCCACCAAGACCGTGGTGGCCATGAAGGACACCAGCAACGCCGACCTCACCATCAAGACCACGGGCATGCAGTGGAAGTGGGGCTACGACTACCTCAAGGGCGAGGGTGAGGGCATCGGCTTCGTGGCCACGCTGGACTTGGCCCAGCGCAACCTGTCCAACGCCGGCACGCCCGAGGGCGACAACTACCTGCTGAAGGTGGACAACCCGCTGGTGGTGCCGGTCGACAAGAAGATCCGCATCATCACCACCGCCACCGACGTCATCCACTCGTGGATGGTGCCGGCCTTCGCGGTCAAGCAGGACGCGATCCCCGGCTTCGTGCGCGACACCTGGTTCCGCGCCGAGAAGACTGGCGACTTTTATGGCCAGTGCGTCGAGCTGTGCGGCAAGGAGCACGCCTACATGCCGATCCACGTGAAGGTGGTGTCCGCCGAGGACTACACCAAGTGGGTCGAGGGCAAGAAGAAGGAAATGGCCGCCAAGGCCGATGACCCGAGCAAGGTCTGGACGCTGGAGGCGCTGGCCGCCCGCGGCGAGAAGGTCTACGCCGCCAACTGCGCCGTGTGCCACAAGCCCGATGGCAAGGGCGCCGGCCCGATCAAGGCGGTGGACGGCTCGGCCATCGTGCAGAACGCCGACAAGGCGCAGCAGATCGACGTGCTGCTCAACGGCCGCCTCAACGGCGCGATGCCGGCGTGGAAGACCCTGTCCGACACCGAGATCGCCGCGGTCATCACCTACACCAAGAACAGCTGGTCGAACAAGACCGGCCAGATCGTGCAGCCCGCCGACATCGTCGCCGCGCGCAAGTGATCTGCCCCTCCTTCCGAATCGCCAGAACTGACCGCTGAAAGGCACCGCTGATGAGCGCCGTCCTCCACCCCGGGTCGCACGACCATTCACACGACGATCACCACGACCACGGCCCGCTGCACGGCTGGCGGCGCTGGGTGTTCGCGACGAACCACAAGGACATCGGCACGATGTACCTGTTGTTCTCGTTCACCATGCTGATGATCGGCGGCGTGCTGGCACTGTGCATCCGCGCCGAACTGTTCCAGCCCGGCCTGCAGTTCTTCAACCCGGAGCTGTTCAACTCGTTCACCACGATGCACGGGCTGATCATGGTGTTCGGCGCGATCATGCCGGCCTTCGTCGGCTTCGCGAACTGGATGATCCCGCTGCAGATCGGCGCCGCCGACATGGCCTTCGCGCGGATGAACAACTTCAGCTTCTGGCTGCTGATCCCCGCGGCGCTGATGCTGGCCGGCTCGTTCTTCATGCCCGGTGGTGCACCGGCGGCCGGCTGGACGCTGTACGCGCCGCTGACGCTGCAGATGGGCCCCTCGATGGACGCCGGCATCTTCGCCATGCACATCATGGGCGCTTCGTCGATCATGGGCTCGATCAACATCATCGTCACCATCCTGAACATGCGCGCGCCCGGCATGACGCTGATGAAGATGCCGCTGTTCTGCTGGACCTGGCTGATCACCGCCTACCTGCTGATCGCGGTGATGCCGGTGCTGGCCGGTGCCATCACGATGACGCTGACCGACCGCCACTTCGGCACCAGCTTCTTCACCCCGGCCGGTGGTGGTGACCCGGTGATGTACCAGCACATCTTCTGGTTCTTCGGGCACCCCGAGGTCTACATCATGATCCTGCCGGCGTTCGGCATCGTCAGCGCCATCGTCCCGGCCTTTGCCCGTAAACGTCTCTTCGGTTACACGTCGATGGTCTACGCCACCGCGTCCATCGCGATCCTGTCGTTCATCGTCTGGGCGCACC